>ERZ761597.58-NODE-58-length-30052-cov-10.439911_pt1 | contig 30052 bp, 79 predicted proteins | sample MGYA00433093_ERZ761597 | MGnify/ENA primary metagenome ERZ761597 (study PRJEB28899, sample SAMN03785557) | bioreactor sludge metagenome | biome: EBPR Sludge; feature: EBPR Bioreactor; material: 0.22µm filtered reactor supernatant | place: Saint Lucia: Queensland... | reverse complement strand
CAATGTACCCTGATTATGTGGTTGGACTAGCAAGAGAATATCGCAATGTAATTCACGAAATGCGGTCAGGCAAGTACGATGGTGATGGCGTGTCGGAGTTAGAACGAGAACGTGAACAATTACACACCCAACTAGAGGCGTATTTGTCAGAGTTTTGGAAGAAGAAGTCCAGAGTGTCCATTAAGGATATGTACAATTTTAGCACACAAATCATCATGGGGAGTAACATCAGTGGTCGATAAACCTGTAGTAGCGACTCACCGTAACGTAGGACGCTTGGTAAGCAGTCAAAGAGTACCCGCTGTAACGACTTTGGAAGAAAACGAGTATTCTGAACCGATTACCCTGCAAGAGCCTTACCGAGAACTGACCTCAAAGGACGTTCAAGAGTACATTCGCTTTGAAGTGTGGAAGTTGGCAAGTCGGGCGAAGTTTCTAGGGTTGACAGACGCGGAAATCGAAGCCGTGTTTATGCCCAAGTTTACCTGTACCGAGGAACTGGTTCAACTCGCCCAAGAGTATCTGACGTGGTTCAATGAGACTTGTAAGGCTGAGTACATGCAGGCGCACTACACGTCCTTCAAGGAACGAATGATTGAGATTCGGGAACGGCAGAAGCCCTTGTTAGGGTTAATTGGTGATACGTGGTTTAATCAGATGAACTTATTGGATATTGCCGAGGAGATTGTACGGTGTCAGAACGCGAAGCCGAATTAGCGCAGTGGAAACGCGACTTAGAAGCCAAAGTCCTAGAAGCGTCCAAGACGGACAAGGAATTGACTAGGTTGTACGAGGAATACTTGCAGGAGAAAAATGGCAAAACTGGACTATCCGACTGACTCGAAAGGGAATCGCATTTACGAGGACGACACCGTAGCCTTTAACCGTTCAGGGATGGTGGTTAGAGGGGTAGTGCGGTCGTTTAAGCCTAGAAACGATTCGATTGCTAGAAACTTACGAAACACTAACTGTGTTCAATGGGCAGTTTTCATCGAGGCAGACGGTAAGTTGTCGGAAGTCAGGAACACGGAAGGGATTTTGCTGATATGATGGTTTACTTGGCGTGGGTGTGGGATTATATGGAGTGCATGACGTTAGTCGGTGTCTATGACTCGCACAACAAGGCAGAACAAGCGGCTAAGGCGTGGATTGACGATTTCGTGACCAAACACACTGAATTGTTTGCCAAGTACAATATGGACGATCCAGACTATCAGTTCCAATACAAGGTTGAACCTAAAGAAGTTTTGTGACATTGGTACTATTGATTCAAGTCCTAAAATCAGATAAGATAGCATCATCAAACAACGGAGGTAAGCATGAACCAGATTTGTGTAGTCAACAGAAGTCTAGATGACGAACAGGCTTTGGTGTCGTTTTTCAAGGACGTTTATGGGTGGAAGGCCAAGATTGAAACCAATGCCGATGGGGAACGAGTGTTGATGTGTAATCAACCCGAAGGTAAGGTGTTGCCCATTTTGAACGCTCTAATGGTGATGGTAAACACATTGTCGGAGATTGAAAATGCGTGAACAATTACAAGAACTAGCCGAACTGCGTAAACGAGTAGCCGAAATCAAGTCCATCCAGAACCAGATTTACGACGAAGCCGTGACGAACAACCCTGAGTATCAGGAATTGGCGAATAAAAAGGCACTGGCCGAGACTCGAATTGCCGAACTGGAACAAAACCTAAAAATGTGGACGTTGACGCAGTTCGCGCAGACAGGCAGTAAGAAGCCTATGTCGAAGTTGTCGGTGCGAGAAAATACAAAGGTGGAGTATGACCCTTCTAAGGCGATTGAATGGGCGCGGGTCAACCTGCCGGATGCGTTTGAGTTTAACCCTAAGGTGTTTGAGAAGTACGTGACTACGGTGAAGTGTCCAGACTTTGCGACCATCCGAAAAGTTCCAAGTGCTTCGGTGGGCGAAGATTTGACGGAATACCTTCCGACTGAATCCGACGAATTATAACCATAAAACAGGAGAAACCATGAGTAATTCACACGAAATTGCCAAGAATCTAGCGAATAATATGTTGCGTCACGGATGGGTTATTTCTAACTCTATTACTGATGAAACCTTAGAAGACTTTGTTCAGTTCGTCCAGAAGATGTTATCTTACGAGTTGTCGGAAGTTCCCGATGATTTTCAGACTGAACCGGAGCTGCAATTCCCGTGAATCAAATTCCGATAGATGTTACAACTGCCTTAGAAAAGGCTGGATTGACAATGTACTGGAATGGGCTTATGTCAGCGGCGTTGATGGCGATGTCTGTTGCTTATTTGGACGATCCGTCTCCCGAAAATCAACAGTTGTTAGAGGATTTGACTCGGCGGGCAAAGAATGACGGTCGAGGACTAAATCTAAACTAATATGCATGGCGAAACCCAATTCCAAGTCAAAACCGATGCGTCACAACTTCGACGTGAAATGCGTCAAGCCGAAAAAGCGTTTTTGGAAAAAGACGATGACACTTTACTGGTGGCGATGGAGTCCATTTACATCACCAATCCGAAAGTCGTGGAGTGGGTGGCGAATCTTAGACGCCGTAAGTTCGATCTGAATTATCGACAATGGCTAGATGATATGAACCCGTTAGGAGGGTGTGCTTAAATGTGTTGCTATAAACGAAATCCGCGATTGGAAGTTCACAAGTATGAGACTGGCGAGGACGTGACGGTTCAGGGCGAGACGTATACAGTGTCCGAAGTCATCAACATTGAAGGCCGCGAACCACAGTACAAGATTTATCAAGGCCGAACGGTAAAAACTGTGTTTGAGTCTGAAATTACGGTTACAGAATATGCCCTCGTTAGTCGCTGAGTTTTTTAGGCGGAATGTTACAATCAATTTAGACGCAAATGAAGTTCCCGTAGAAAGTCCTGCCAAGAAAACAAACCGAGAAACCCCAGTCGATAGACCTAAAAGGGGTCAAAAATATGTTGAGTTAGACTGGGCGGTGGTTGCAACAGAAATTGAAAGTTGCAAGAGGGCGATTGACTCAGGCATGGGCGGGAGACACGAGTTAGATCGATTGGAAGAACTTCAAATAATTTGGGGCAGACGATGGGGTCGGAGGTGTTGATGTTCAAGACTATTGCTAAAATTGGCACACAGTCGTCACAGCTAATTGAGTTTCACATACCCAAAGTCTGAAATTAGACTTGTAAAGGATTAGCCATGACCAACCAAGAACTAGCCGAATCATTAGACGTAATATCAGAAGAACTCCGAACCGCTTTATTTAAGGGGACTTACAACATTGTGTGGGCAACCCTAAAAGAAGCGTCTAAGCAACTCAAAGAAAATGACACCAAAATCCACATACTGAAAGACGCGATCCGCCCATTCGCTAATGAGTGTCCCTTTGAGTTTGACCAAGCAACAATTCCAAGTAAAGGAATTGAGTCCAATCCAGATCAGGTCGTGGTAAATATGTCGGTAGGTTGGGTTCGTATTTTAAGAGCAAGAGAGGCTTTGAAAGAAAATGAATAAATTGTGGAAGTTTCATTGGGACTGTGGACGACAAGGCGACTTGTACGGGGTGTTTATCGCCACGGAAGAAGAAGTCCAATCCTTAGTCGGTCAGGAAGTTTACTTTGGGGAAGTCCTCGGTAAGCACTCCGAAGTGTATGGCACAATCGAACAAGGCGAAATCACGATGATTACCAATAACGCCGAAGCCGTTAAAGCCCTATTAGAAGCGTGTGGTCGGACGATTTCAGGTCACAATCCCTTACAATATTTGAGGGGACAAGATGAGTGACGAAATCCGCTATTTGGGCGATGTTCATCGTATATCCCTGAAAGAAGGGGACGTGGTGGTAATAACTGTGCCATCACAGACTAGTTTAGAAGACCGAAAGCAAATTCTGGATATTCTGTGTAAGTCGTTTGTCGGGCATCAGGTTCTTGTTCTGGATAAAGAATGTGAACTGTCGGTCGTTGAGTCCGAAAATGAATGAGACGTGTCGGTTTTGCAAACAACCCGTTAAAATTAGCCTAGACGGTGAACCCGTGACTAGACTTCGTGTTGGAAGCGGTAGCGATGAAATCGAAATCGTCCATGTTAGTTGCTTGAACAGCGCTCAATTAAACCGATATGGATTTGAGAATTGCACCATGAGCGGCGAGTGCGATTTTTGCGAAAGGGATACACCACAAAAGGACTACTTCTGGAGGTCGTGTGGCGATGAATACAATGAGGGAGATTACTATTGCCGTGAGTGCGCCATTAAAGAATTCCAGTCGCCGGAGGCGTTAAAGTGAGTAACCTAACCCTAGCCGACCTAGAACAAACCATCATCGACCTCACCGTTGTTTACTACGGCGCATCAGACGTTTGTCCAGTAGGAGAGTGCTACCAAGTCTGGGAGGGACGATGGAATCCAACCTTTATCGTCGTCCACCCGAATGACGTAGATACCTTGCGCGAACTCGTTAAGCCCCGCCAGTTGGTTCACCTGTCCGAAGAACCCCTAGAAAGCGCACGACGACGATTCGCCCAAAACCTGTATCAACCCAAGATGGAAGACCCTTACCCACCCTACCCATACTTTAGAAGCCGCTATAAGTGGTGACATAACGAGGGGTAAGGTATTTTCACCCCTTTTTAGTGCAAAACCAGACTAACGCCTTTCATCTAGCAAGAACCTTTTTACCGAGGAAACAATTATGCTTTATCGACCCTTCCAATTCTACCTAGACTTCGCCCACGGTGACACCGAACTCGCTACCCGCATCGAACAACTCGTCATGCAATCCACCCACCAGTTCTCTCAAAGTCTCCTAGATACCCTTTACCAAGCATCCTACCAAGAGCCTAATCCCCTAATAGCACACGGAATCAAACAGTCCATTCTCATCACCATCCACCACATCCGACTTTCCCAATAGGATAAGGATACATTACAGTGCGGCGGACACACCCTATTATAACCTAGTAGGGTGTTCGTCTATTGGTTCTAAGATGGTTCAGGCGAGTTTACCGCTAATGGCGGGATTGGGCATAATGAGGTTGAGGTATAAAGAATATGGTTTTGAATGCGTGACTAGCTACCGTAGAGGTCACTTGACATAATCCCTTTTCGCGGTCGGACAAGTGGGGGCGGTATAGCTGGCGCAGCGTCAACCCCACCACGCGACAAGCCTGCCCAGTGCGAGAATGTGCCCACTCGATGCCGTGACGAGTCTAGTCTGGTCGAATCTACCTTATCACGCGATACACTACCACCACGCGACAACGCTATACCACAGCGGTATAATGGGCATGACATTTGTCACCCCTTATTAGTGACATATGACATTAGGCGAGTCTTCCCCCTTGTGGTATCATGTAGCCATCCTCACGGAGGGTTAGACCACACGTATGAACACACAGACGATTGCCCACAAGCCCACTGCCCGCGCTGAATTCTTGGCGCAAGGCTGGGTACTACTCTCCGGTAGTGACGGGCGCAGTATACTTGTCACGCATGCGGATGAGATGGGGCGATTAGTGGCTAACCTTGCGGCAGTAACCCGCAAGCCTGATCTAGTCGTTTGCTGCTACCCCGGCCTAGTCTCCGCCCGCTATGGCATTGAAACGTGCGGCACATGGTCGGAGGAGACGGGTATCCTGTGGCGTGATGGGGCAATCGTCTATGCGCCTAGAAGCGAATTACAGAAGTGACAAATGTCACCCCGATTATATGACATTCGTCACTAAGGCGAATCAGCAAATGGGGTTATACTAGCACCATAGACAAATGCAGTACACACTACACGGAGGTGGAACATGGTAGGCGACAAAGTGAGATTTTACGCGGGTAAGCGCGGGTATTTAGTCGGCGTGGTAGTCAAAGAGTACATCGAGCAAGGGCAAATTTGGCTTGATGTGATGACGGATAAGGGCACGTTTACTGTGCCACCTGACCAGTGCGACTATATTGATTGAACCGTAACGGGCGGGATAACCCGTGAAGCGCTTGACGTTTAAGCGCTGGGTCGGTGTGAAGCCGACATACTACCACACTACGGAGGATACAATGGACAAATCACGCAAGGCACGTATTATTAAGGGTCTTTTGACGATTGGCGCAACGGGTATCATGTGTGATGCGTGTGGGGGCGAATTGACGGGCTGCATCTACGATTCAATCAAGACGGGCGAGCCAATCACGGTCGGGCAAGTGATTACACTCCCTGATCTGCCCGTCATGGCGCAATCGGTTATCACTTTCGGCGGTCTGTAGTCTGTAGTCACCCTATAATGGATAGGCCATTGTAACCCGTTATCAGTGACGGGGTAGGGTTTGAGTAGTACAATCTGTCTTGAGGAGGTAGTCATGAACTATCGGCGCAATCTGAGTAAGGCGGTTTGTGAGGAGTTACTGGGGGCTAACCGTGACAAGCGGTATACCAGTAAGGTTGTGCCCTCGATTCGTGCGACCCTAGTTGATCAGTATGACGGTGACATCCATATCCGCTATCAAGATACCGATGTAGTAATCTTTAAAGCGGATGGCACAATTGCTCTGAATTCGGGCGGCTGGCGCACCACTACCACCAAAAGCCGGATCAACGCCGCTCTTAACGGTACGGGGTGGCGCGTTTGGCAAGATGGCGGTGAATGGTTCATTGGCAAGGTTAGCGAAAACGTTAAGTATACGTTTTCAGACGGTATGGAGGTTAGCGGCGAATAATCGAGAATACCCGTGCTATGTTAGGGCTTAAATAGTGCGGACGTTTTACCAGTTGGGCAAGTTGGGCGGATAGGTTGACATACGGGCGCAAGTCTTAACCCGTGTGCCCTCCCCTCAAAAGGGAGTCGCCTAATTGGATGTAACGCGGTTTTAGTGACATTCGTCACTAGGCAGTTAGTTGGGCGCATGTTACAATCGCCCTATCAAATCACGGAGGATAACATGGGACAGGGTACAAAAGAGGTTTTTGCCCATTTGAAGTTTGAAGACCAGAACTACTGGTCAAGGGCGAAAATTTGCACGGTTGAATTTGTCTCACGGTCGGATGATTTTAGCCGACTTGAACCGACCAATGGGGCACTTGACCATTTGACTATTCGGGCGCAAATCACCCCCGAATTCGTCAAAGACGGCTATTACGGGTATGGACTGCAAGCGAAAGTTGACACCACGAATTATGAGGTACTCGAGAGTGTGGCAAAGGTCATGCGCCACGTAGAAAAGAAAATGATTGCGGCGAATGATAAGATGGGCTGGCCGACCTCGTTTGGCGAATGGCTCGTCAGGGTTTGCGACATTCTGAAGATTGACCAGCATGTCGAGTCATCTCGCTATAGTGACAATTGGGTCGCGGCCAATCTTGGGGACGTTCGATACACTATCGATCAATCGGCGCGTGAATTCGCGGACAGTCTCAAAGTCACGGCTTAGTTGAAGATAATCGACACTGTGTCGATTAGTTGGGATATACCTGCGATATAATTTGGGATAACCCGCCTAGTTGCAAGGTCGGGCGGGTTGTCCATAAATTACCCACACCGGAATCGAATAACTTAAATCATTATGTCAGTGGAGGGGTGGCAGTTGAATTGTTAGGGTCACTCGAGCGGATTTGACCTATACACCCCGGATCATGGGTGGGTGTACATCGGCGGCAATAACATCAAATCTATCAAGTTTAAGGCGGTATAGTTGCAAACCGTGACGGGTATAACGTCAATCTTGCCAATGGGTGTGTTATGGTGGGGCAAGGTAAGCCACAAGGCAGTAACACGCTAGAATCACTCAGTTGGAGGGTAGCATGTCTAAAATCGACAAGGTGAAGTTAGCGCAAGTGCGGCGGTTGATTCGGGGTGAAGTTGACCTAGAATCATTCGATAGTGTGAAGCGCCGTATTGCAGAATGCTACCATCGGCCTGATAACGCCGATTTGACCCTCACGGCGATCAATGAAGTGTTAGAGGGTTACGGGGTTGAGGCGATTCGTGGCAGTTGGGTTGACGGTTATCACGGGGACGTTTGCGCCTTATACGTCAATCTGGGCGACACCTACGATCAAACCGTGATATATGATACCCGCAAGGGTGAATATAAGGTCACTAGTTGGGGCGATTGGGTAGAATCAGCCCCCAAGTATTACGGGGTGATGTAATGACCATTCACAATGTCTATCTGACTACTGACGCGGGCGATGAGTATACCGCGAAAACGGCCAAATTGTACCCGCGTTATGTGGTGATCCGGGGCGTACAGATTAGTTTGGATGAAGTTGTGCGATTAGATTACGATATGGAGGTTGTCAATGCCTAAATTTTACAATGCCGATGGTAGCTTAACCCATTACGGTCTAGCTTGTGGGTATATTGAATCGACCCGCAAGGGCGGTAGTCACTTGACAATGTGGCTTGAACACAATTGCTACCATGTCCGATTGACGAATGAGGGCGGGCGTGTCTTTTGGGACGTTTTCGACGGTGATCAGTTGGTGCAAGCCCGAAAGCGTTACAATCAAGCCAAACGTCAGTTATAACGAGTGACATCTGTCACTTGGCGCAAGTTGTGACCGTGGTACAATCTAATCACTGGAGGGTAACATGCCTAAGAAAATTGACGAGTTACTGAGTGACAATAGCGGGGAATTTCCCGCCTACGCTTGGCCGGGGGGTTATCCGATGTACTATGTCACGGCTGATAATGGTGTACTCTGTCCGCGATGCGCCAATGCCAATCTTGAATTGACCACGGCAAAGCGTGACAGTGACGATTACGATCGGCAGTGGGCGATAGTTGACTATGACGCCAATTATGAGAATTTTTTCTGCCAGTGTGATGAGTGTAACGAGTACATTGATCCGGCTTATATCACGGATGATGAATTGACGGCTATTCGGCAGGGGGCGAATGATGACGAGTAAATCACGGTATAGTCCCCGGAGTCTAAAGTCGATGGCGAGAGCGAATTATCGTAAGCGCCACGGGGTCAATGTGCGAGGTGTAAAATGACCTTGACTTTAGTTGGGCGCAAGTTGGAAATACAGAACAAACCCGATTCTACCCTCAGTTTGTGGTACGGAGGCGTGGTACGGAGTTACTACTTGGCAGTTAAGGCGCAATCGCCCAATGATCGATTTGTTGCCCAAGCGTCAGAATTCGCGCAATACCAGACGAAGCAAGGGTATTATTACCTGTTGGGATAGGATAAGGAGAACAATGGCACAGTTACGCTATACCCTAGAATGCATCAATAGTCGCGCCGACGTTTACGGCAATCGGTATTATGGTTTTATCTACACCGATCACGAATCCGGTAAGCAAGTTAGGGCAATGATTAGCGGAGGTGAATCGAATGTGAATTCGATTGCTTACCATATGAGCGGGGAACAATGGGCGGACGATCGTATCTACAATCGGCGCGAATTGCCCATCCGTGAATTCAACCGATTGACTAAGGGCTGGGAATACGCGGGATGCCGAGGTGACGAGTTAGCCGCCTATATTAAGGCAAAGTCGGTAGAACAATGACCGTCGTCTTGTGTGTGTTCTGTGTGTTGTACCTGTTATTGGGAGGTCGCAAATGCCCCCAGATTCGATCAATCAAGAATGGGCAAAAAGGCGGCAGAGTAAGGGCTATATAATCACCCGTGACGAATGGTTAGAACGTGCCGACGATATGGAATTTAGGGCAGAGTTTGACCCAGATATGCGCGATTATTATATTGGACTGGCGGAAAGTTGTAAACGTATGGCAGAAGTCTAAAATCAGACCTTGAGAGGGAGTTATGATACCCAAGTCAAACGATTATAAACTTGTCAAAGATGACAAGGTAGTCGCGGAGGGTAACAAATCCGCTATGGTAGCACTGAGTAAAAAGTTGGGCGGCTACAAGGCGGGGTATATTCTCTGGTTATCACCGGGGACTAAAGTTGGCGACACTCTGTCAAATGTCACCCCACAAACGTGACATCTGTCACTTGGAAGTTGACGCAAGTCTGATATACTGACACTATCAAACGCGGAGGCGCACAATGTATATTAAGCCCGATGAAATGGTTAAACAAGTTGCCCAAGTTGCCTACCCCGATTACAACGGGCGCAAGTTCAAAGTTGAAATTGCCAACACCCCGCTGAATATGGCGAGTTATTGGTCGGGCGGTAGTCGTGATTTTTGGATGGGACTGATGCGGGGTACATCCAAACCAAACGGCAGAACAAGCGAACCACTGTACATACTGGCATGGGCGCGTACGGGGTGATGGGCGCAGATGTTAGTTGGGTTGTGTCGAATTTCATGGCAAAAAAGGAGAACTAAAATGACCTACTGCGTGATTGTTTATGACCGTGAATCTAAGACGGACATGTACCAGACCGATTACATGACGTGGGGCGAGTGTCGGTGGTTTGAGGATTATGTCCGCAAGATTTACCCCGATGCCGTTTGTTCGATTTTCTGCTAGTCACCCCGAAAACGTGACAATTGGCACTATGACCATGACCCTAGACATGCTATACTAGGGTCATAACTTAAACGGAGGTGGGTATGAAAACAGAAATCGTCACAATTTACAAAAAGTTTAATTCTTTTGCTGGATTACGGACGCATTCTGGTGAAGATGCCGTGATTCTGTATAAACGCAATGGTAAAATCGACAAGGTTTTTGCCGTGCGAGTCAGGGGTTATGATGGCGAGTTTGAAATTCGTGAACTGACCGCATCGCAATTTGAATTAGAATACTCGTTTGAATACATCGGATAAGGGGATAAGATGAAACTCACAATTGAATTCAGCATGGATAATTCCGCATTTGAAGATGATGCCAATACCGAAGTTGAAACGATTCTCAAATTCACTGTGAAGCGATTGGCAAACGCGGATTTGGGTCGGGAATTCTCGTTCTCTGTATTCGACACAAACGGGAACAAGATTGGCGCATGTAGTGTGAGTGAATAAAATGGAACTATACCGCGAACAAAAAGCGCAAAACCATCACTATGTAGTTACCTTTCGTGACTACACCCCAGTTTATGACTTTTATATGTCGATTAAGCCCGATAAGCAGAAGGGGCAGAAATGGGCGAATTGGCAAAAGTCGGTTGACACATATAATCACTTCTACGCCAATACACCTTACTGGGTACAAGTGGTTTTGTGGGGCGATGACGATGCTATTATACAGCGCGAATTTTCTAGCCGAGATGAGGCAGAATCGGTATTTGCTGAATTGTCCACATGCCCCACTCCCCCAGATTTTCGCGCTATGGGTTTTGAATGACAATTGACGTGATTCTAGGTGACATCTGTCACTAGGACACAATCGGAATCTGAGTATAATAGAATCATACCACGATGGGGGTCAATGATGAATCTTCAAACTTTCGAGGAAATGGGATTGGGTAATCTTGTGGCGTTTGAGGGTGACGCATCTTGCCCCCGCCATGAAAATTACTGGTATCAAATCGGTAGTATCATCAATTTCCACTATAACGACGACGATCAACTGTTGTCCTGTGATGTACAAATGCCGGACGGGTTTATTATCCGTCAAGTACAACACACCGAAATCAGCCGAATTCGATTCAACTTCAAGGGGTAATCATGTATAACCGTTACCGAGTCTTTGCCAGTAACGCCACAGGGACGTATGAGGTGGGTATTTTCCCCGCCAAAACCCCGCAAGAGGCAATCAATGACGCAAGCCGGGAGTTTGTCGCCCAATTACGCGCCATCGGCAAGTCTAAAGAGGCGACGTTTCACTGGATTTACACCGCTAATTTGATAGCGGGTGATTACGCCAAGTAAGGAGTTTTATGTTAGCACTATTGACGGGTAAAACACACAAAGGGAAGTCCATTGTATTAGCGCATGGTAATACATGGGATATTTTGCGATGGTCTAAGGGGCAAGTATTAGTTAAATCAGGCAGGGATATGCGATGGATTGATATGAAGTCTGATAAAGATTTCGATATTACCCTACCTCAATGCGTATTAGATGACATTCGACTACCAAACGGGTGACACTTGTCACTATGGGGCAATCGGATTGAGTGCTATACTGTAGACAATCACAAACACGGAGGAAACAGAAATGAATTGCGAACAGTCATCGAGCGGGGTCTATTCACGTCGAGGCTGGCGGGAGTGCAAAAATCCCGCCATAACCGAGATTGACGGCAAGGGTGCTTGCTTGCAATGCGCCTTGCGGGAGTATGCCGTTCGAGGCGCGCAGTTTGTCGGCCTCGATGATCAGAAAAAGGCGATTGACCTCATAAAGCAGGAGGTAGGTGATTTTCAGTTTGGCGCACACTGGGATCATTACATCAAAGTCGCGCTGGCGAAGTGACTATGCCCCTCACATCCGCCGAAAAGACCGCCGCCCGCGCGGCCATGTGTGCAAGTACCAGTTTGACGACTGTGTGTCAACTGGTGGCAGTGAAAGTCGGGCGTGACATTCATCACCCTTTACTCGTGACATCTGACACTAGGATTGGCGGGTAAGGGGTGATATACTGGTATCATAACAAACGGAGGAAACAAAGATGCCGAATTTACGTAGACCATCATTGCCAATGACGAAAACGGGCAAACTGCGTTTAACAAAGGTTGAATTATGCGCCAATGGTGGATATATCGCCTATCGAATCAGTATTATACCGCATGAGTTTGTAAAATGCAGTACGGTTAGCGGGGTTTGTTGTGTTTGCGGAAAGGAGATGATCAATGCCGTTGGGTTTTACTCGAATACACTGGGGCTAGAATCTCATGCAGCATGTTCGGAAGTTGAAAATTCCGGGCTATCATCTATTTAGGGAGATTAAAATGCAATTATTCTCATTGTTCCAATACGCCGATTTGTCAACCCCGCAATTTCAAGAACCGGATTATCATAGGGTGTTTGTTGGCGTGTTCCTCACTCGCAAAGACGCGGAAAATGCCGCAAAGTGTCAGGGGTTAATCCCAGATATTGAACCCGTAACGGTGGGTGAGTACATAAACCCCTATCAGTGACAATCGTCACCCCGAAACGGTTACATTAGACACTAACCGTATTTAAGGGTAGGAGTATAATAAGTCTAAGATTAGACTTTGGAGGGCGCAATGATTCGATGGTCTGAGGGTTTGCGGTTTTTCGGCACATTGTATTTTGGGTCGGTGGATTACGCTATTTTCACTTGGTATCGTGACGAGAATGGCGATGTGATTCTCGAAAACATGGAAGGCGAGTAACCATGATTGATCAAATCGTTAGTAAAATCAACCGACTACCCCTGCCGGACCCAGTAAAGGCGCAATTGACGGGCGCAATCCAACAAATTCCCGATGCTACAATCGGTGTGTCTCAGCAGAACGGGGTAGTCTATCGGGCGTGCGGGGTAGTCAAGTCAATGGTCATTGAACCGTATGCCAGTGCGATTTGTGGGCAGTTATACCCCTTGTGTGTGGATGTGGACTACAAAACCGTCAAGGGTGCAATTCGGCGCAATCGTAATCAACCCATCACCATTTACCCAGATACGGAGGATTAGTATGAAAAAAGTCGTGTTTTGCCCTTCTTGTGGATTGCATCACTTCACCCGGAATGATGACCCAGAAGTACCGGCGAGGTGTATTGAATGCGGTACTATCTTTGTGTTAGGCGATGCGCCGACGAATCAACCACTGTCACCTGATGATTATAAAATCAAGCACGGGTTTAGATTACCGAACAAATGGGAGATGTGATTTGTCATATTAAAAACATGACATTCGTTACTAGGGCAAAACTTGATTCAGCAGTACAATAGAATCAAGAAAACAAACGGAGGACATGATGGGCAAATCGACTACTCCTAAGTACAAATTGATTGTATTTGATCGCAATGGTGGTTATACCGCTTCATGGTCTGGTAAGGCGACTGAAAAGCGATTGGCTGAGTACATTGACAAGTACATTCAGTCCCTCAAGATTGGCGGTTGTAATGAACACATCAGCAAGCGGCTAGGGTTTATTCCTGTCCCTTATAAGGCGATGATTTGTTACAACTATTTCGGCGGGGCATGCGTGGCTGAATGGAATGCCCCTATGTTTATGGCGATCTGACGCAAGTAATCCCGAACACGTGACAAATGACACTACAACCATGACCCATTTGTGGGGGGAATTGCATGTATAACCGTTATCGAGTGTTTGCAAGCAATGTGACAGGCATGTATGAGGTCGGAATCTTCCCCGCTAACACACCACAAGAGGCCATTAACGATGCAAGCAGGGAGTTTATCGCCCAATTACGCGCCAATGGCAAGTCCAAAGAGGCGACATTCCACTGGATTTACAACGCTAACCCAATCGCGGGCGATTACGCGAAGTGACATTTGGCAGGAATTGGCGTGACATTTAGCACTACGGCATAACCGGATTGAGTGCTATACTGTGGACAATCACAAACACGGAGGAACACGCAATGATTAAAGTGAACGGAATCTCATTTGACGATAACACCCCGAAAGGAATCATCAACGCTATTGTGTCGCACATGAATCAGACTATCCGCGTGTTTTATGGAGACGCTGAAACGGGGCGTGATTGGTGTGAGGAATACATGACGCATGGGGACGTTTATCTGTCTCGCGGCGGAGAACAATACCCTTGCTTTTGCAATTCAAAGTTGTACACCACCAATATCGTTAAGATTATCGCTAATGGGCGAACGATTTACCAACACCCGAATTACCATCAACCCAAATTCACTATCGGTTTGCCCCCTGTTAAAATTGGCGATACAGTTATGGCTGATGACGGTTATACTCACGGGGTTTACTTGGATGGAGAGAATACCGCGAATTTCAAGTCTGAAAAGCAAGCCCAGCGATGGGTTGACTATATGACGGGTAAGCGAACGGGGCGATGACAAGCGTCATGGGGTAGTGGTGACATTCATTACTACCCCAAATCTGATTCTGGACTTATAATTAGGCTATCAAACAACGGAGGTTTAGCATGGCAAAACCTGATTACTTCAATGCGGTGTTGGATTATCGTCGGCCTGATTCTAGCCGTATTTCGGGTTATATCACAGGCGGTGACACGTTGGGTCAAGCCATTAAAGGTCTTGAGTTTGGCGTTAACTATTACTTACACGACGCGGAATTAGTCAATGAACACATTGTTATTGTCAACGCCTACATTGATCGGTGTTGTGGTAATTGCGGTGGCAGTGGACAAGTCCGAAAAGGTAAACGATTATACGCTATGAAAGTTTGCCCTGTGTGTGGCGGGAATGCCCAAACACGGATTGAAACGTGGTATGAGAATGAGGTGAAGGTCAATGGATAGGGTATTGATTCGGAAGTGGCATGAAACAGGCGGTTTAATCGCAATCCTACCAGATTGTGAAGCGAATTACGGTCGGACTATGATGTATGAGCGGGTAGGACAACACGGAGAAGGCGATTACGCGGGAGTAGTGGCGCAATCTGACCCCGTGCTGGATTGGACTGACCCGCAAGTAATAGCGTTATTGACCGAATTAAAATCAATCGGTTATAGCCCAATCTTTACACGCCGATTGCACAGGCGACATAAGGAGTGGTATGGATAATCTCTGTCACGCTGAGGAAGTTTTAGTGGAATATGTGCGAAAGTATGGCGAAATTGATCCAGAATACTATCATCTTTTACCAGACTTGATGGACAGGGGTATTATTGTCTGGAACACGATTTACGGCAGATATGAGGTGCTAGATGGCTGATAATAGTAAAATCCCACTGAAAAAGCGAATCGATGGGCGTATTAAGTCGTTTGAATTCGCCCTGACCGTAGCCGACGACTACACTAAAAGTCTGATTTTAGACCGGATTGTCCAATTGAAGCGACAATTGTCACTCGTTAAAGGTGACGAATGACACTAGGATTGGGTCGGTAGTCGGTATATAATAAGTCATACTCAGTAAACACACGGAGGAATCAAATGAATCGCAAGCAAGCATTGGCGCAGTATTTGGAAGTGGAAGTCTCGGAAGTCGAAAAACTGCCCTACGGCGACAACCTGTTTAAGATGGGCGATCAAGAGTACCTGATCGTCAACGATGCCGAGGCGAACAAGGCAGCACGGGAATACATTCTTGATTCACTGTGGGCGTTTCGCGGCAGTTTTATTGCCGACCATCTCAAGCCCCAATTCGATGCCTATATGGGCGCAAGGGACATTGAGGAATATTGCGCGATGAAGTGTGAGGGCGCGAACGATTGGGTTAAGGGTCTAATCAAAAACAAGACCGAGTTTGTCAACGATGCAATCAGCGCAGATGGTCGCGGGCATTTCTTGGCGCGGTATGACGGTAATGAGAACCAGTTTGGGACGTGGTTTATCTACCGAATTAATTAGTGACATTCAACCAAAAACCCCATGACGATTGTCACTACCCGATAGTCGTCATGGGGTGTAGAATAGCAGTATAACTTCAAAAGGGATTGCGATGAATTATCACGTTACTGCCAGTCATGACGTTGCCGGAAAGTTTTATTTGGGTATAAATTGCGGCGAAACCGAAAGTGAAGCAATTGAAAACGCTAAACACTGGTTTATGCGAGCCTTAAAGCGGGAACGAAAAACAAAGGAAATGCGCTATCAGTGGAATTTCACCACGGAAATTTATCAGAAGCCATAAGTGACATTCATCGTCTTGTAAGGTGACATCCGTCACTCGCTTAATTGTGGCGACGGATGTATACTAAGTCTATAATCAGATTTTCGGAGGAACAATGGACGAATTCACGCAGGGCTATATTGAGGCGTTTCTGTGGAGTGAGACTGACGAATCAACCCCTGATGGTGAAAACCCGCTGGACGACAATTACTCTCAAAGCGACATCGACCCTGATTCTATGGCTAAAATCAAACGTGATTGCGCCATGTTTCAAGAGGTCGCCAAAGACCTGTTGAATCAGGCTTATCAGGGCGAATACGACGCAGAACACGCTGGACACGACTTTTTACTCACTCGAAATCACCACGGCGCGGGTTACTGGGATCGTGGTTTGGGCGAAGTAGGCGACAAACTGACCGTGGCGGCACAACTTTTCCGTGAAGTGGGCGGATATGCCGAGAATGGGGTGATGTATTATGAATAACGTCATGCGTAATCGGTGACATTTGTCACTACTCCCGATTCAATCCCCGTAGTATAATCAGTTATCAAACAACGGAGGCAACAATGCTTACTCTTTCAGTACCACCCAAGTACAACAAAGGTGAGGAATTGACAGTCTGGTTTAAGTTTTCGGATGGTCACAAGGAAGTTTTGGCAATCGGGAACGTGCTGAGTGTGCGGGTTGTCAATCAGCACTACCTGTACACCCTTGAGAATGTCAAAACCTCGCCCGACGGACTGTACGTGTCGTATGAGTTTGAAGTTACTCCGACGATGGAACAAGACCGATTGGAGGTGATTTAATGCGCCAATACACGTTAGTTTGGGTGGATAAAAAGATTGTAGATCGAGAAGGTGATAATTTCCACACTTTCCGTATTTACGGGAAAGTTATTGACCAGTCCACATCGCTAGCCCGCATTGAAAGATTGGTCGGAGACTTGAAAAAAGTCGGGCAGGGACGCTATCAAAGCGAGTTTGGAACGTATCAATACGCTATTCTGTGAGGTTGAAATGTCTAAACGTCATCATTGGCAAGTTTACCGATACGTTAAAGAGATTAAATATGTTAATGGCTTAGGTGGGGCTAATTTCGAGACAGAACGTGAGGAAATCCTGATTGAAGGTTCAAAGGCGAAATGCGAATCATTCTATAAAAAGAATGGCGGTAGCAAAAATGGACTTCACTTAGGATATGTCATACCCGATTAGTGACATTTGACACCTGTAACGGATGGAGTATTGTAGTAAAATAACAATATCAACAGACGAGGAGATACACGAAATGGAAATTTACAATATTGATCCAGAACGCAAAGACCCATCCCCGCTTTTCCGCGCTTTAGATTATGTCGTCAACGCCGGACTTGTTTTTGGGGATTCGGATGAAGACCGACTTCAATCAGCAATTGACGAAACTCTGTATGAAATTTTCGATAGTGGTAATTATTACGGAGACTTCACGCAGTCCGAGGTTAAAGATTACGTTAAATCCCACTACATTCCGTGATATTTGACTGAATAACGGATGACATTCGACACCTGACTTGCAACAGGTAATGCGGTATACTGTAGCCAAGATTGAACACCGGAGGACATCATGTTAAGCGTAGGAACTCGCGTTAATGTTAATGGGTCTCATAAAGGCACGATTACCGGATACGGCATTGAAGATAGAACAGTCCTGTACCTTATTGAAATGGATAGCGGGTTTTACAGCCAAGACAAAAGGCTATATGTTAGTACCATCGTTGCCCATTCCGATAACGTCACGGAGGAATAATGCGTCCAGTTGATTTATCCACTTACATCGGCCAAAGCCACATTAAAGACCCATTGCGAGACTTGATTGCTAGTGCGAAGTCTCGAAAAGTGGCAATTGACCACGTTTTGATGCACGGTTTTCCGGGTGGTGGAAAGACGAGTATCGCCCAAGTTATTGCTAATGAGATGGGCGCACGTTTCAAGTCCGTCAATGCGGCGGCACTCAGCGACAAAAAGGACTTGCTAAGTCTGATTCTGGACTTGCAAGACGGAGATGTGTTATTCATTGACGAGATTCACCGATTGCCTATTCGTGTTGCTGAGTTATTGTACACCGCAATGGAGGATCACAAGGTTGACGTGACTTTCGGTACACTCTTTCCAAATACCTATACACTGGACATGCCTGACTTCACTTTGATTGGGGCAACAACCCTACTCGCTAAAGTGGCAGAACCTTTACGGGCGCGATTTGGCAGTGTTTTCAGCCTACAATACTACAATGACAATGACCTATACCGCATTATTGACAATCTACCCGAATCATCGGGTTTTGACCCAGATGCTAAACTAGAAATTGCCAAGCGTGGACGTGGAACACCCCGAATCACAATCACGCTGGTTAGGCGGGTGCGTGATTATGCGGTGGCGCGTGGTAAGTCGGTTACTCAATCCGTAGCCGATAACGCCTTGAACGGTCTGGGAATTGACGTTTTGGGGCTGAATGCCGATGACCGTAAATACTTGACGGTACTGCATGACCGTTTTGGGGGCAATCCAGCGGGCGTAGAAGCGATTGCCAGTGTTATGAACACCGATACGGATACAGTCGATTCAGTCATCGAACCGTGGCTACTCAAGTGCGGTTTGATTGATCGAACACCGAAAGGACGTGTTTTGACCGTGGCGGCTTATCAGCATATGGGATGGCCGATTACAGAATCACCCGCTATGACATCTTTCCTGTAAAAGACGTGACGTTTGACACTGTTTAAGCATCCAGAACTGATATACAATAGCATCATCAAAAACGGAGGATTACCATGAAGCAAACAGTGAAGATTAACACGATTGACGAATTGATTGCGGCTGCTATTAAGGATTCGACCCGATTCACCATTGAGGAAGATTCCAATTGGGTGTATGACGACCCCGTGGCGGCTAAGGCGTGGCAAGACGGTGAAGATGGCTATTGCGGGAAATGGATTCCTTACGGCGCAGAAGGTTATGAGGAATATCGGAAGAAGGTTGATTCATACCAAGATTTGCGGCCTTCACGCCACATCGAGAAGACCTACCGATTACGGAATAACTACTCCACTTACTACATTCTAAGCGAAGAAGTCGGTAGCCAAGTGGATGCAATCTGGACAAAGCATCCGTCACGGTACAGCAATCGGATGGTTAATAAGGGTAGTATGACCTTAGCGGGCATGTTGAAGCGAATGGGTCATGACATTTCGGGGCAAATTGAAGCGCAAAAGACGAAGCGCGAACTAGCCAACCAGATTTACATTCGTAATAATGCGCGGTTGTCACTCAAACGCAAATTGGAAGACCTTGAAAAGTGGGTGACTGATTACGGCGGAACGATTGACGTAACTGCTGAAATGTTCCAACTTCCAATCGAATTGGCTGAGAAATTGGAACCGGAAGCGATGCCGGAGTAAACATCACCCCCAACCCGTGACAAATGACACTGTTGCGGATTGGGGAACTGTAGTATATTAAGGACAATAAAATGTTAATTTTACCGTCAGTCAGTAAAGAGTTTCAAATCGCTGTGTGGAAGATTTCTGCCATGAAGCGAATTTACATCAGTATCGGATGGATTAAGATCAATGTCTTTTATCACTAAACCCGACTTGTATGTTATTAAGAATGTCGAAACAGGCAAGTATTGGGCGGGATGGATGCGAATGTTCATTGTCTCGCCCAAAATGGCTATTAAAATCGAGCGAGACGACTGGACGATGACTGAATTGATTCGGCGTGGATTTCATGTTGAACTAGAGGAATATCACCCCTAAAACGTGACAAATGACACCTGACTTACCCCTGTAAAAGTGCTACAATAAGACCATCAAACAACGGAGACATTGAAATGAACAAACCGACTGAGTCCGACATTGCTGGTTCTTGGGCGTTGTGGCAGGAGTATGTTGACCCTCACGCCACCATGACAAAATCCGATTTCGATAATATGAGTTTTGATGAATGCCTCGCTATGATCCACGATTGCTTTGGATGCAATGGCACATGCGAAAGCGACTAACACACCGATGGTCGGACGATAAACCATCACATTTTTGATCGGAAAAACCATGCAAAAAGACAATCCGCCCTACTCGCAATTCTGGCAATACTTCTCCAATGCGTCACTGTCACGTCAAACGGCGATTTTTAAGCAGATTCAGGCGCAAGTAGGGAATCTACCCCTAGAAGGCGTGTCGGAAGTCTTAAACGGCGCAAATCAGGCCATTAAAGACGCAATTTGGGCGTATTGGTCTGGTAAGACGGATTTATCAGGCTACGCCCTGCAAGACATCGTATCAACCCTAGAAACAGAACCCTACTCGTGTGTTTACGGTGTGATTCGAGTGTGGTTGTCGAAAGTGGATTTGTCCAAGTACAGCTTGGCGCAGGTTAAAAAGACTGTTGCCCTACTGCGTGATAAGTCCGACATTCTGAAAGTTTGGCAACGATGGTCTGGTAACGCTGATTTAAGTCCGATTGGATGGGACGACCTGATTAAGTCTGTTAAGGACTTGTCACCCGATATTCAGACCGTGGTAATCCTAGCCTACATTTGCCGTAGCGGTAACTGGCGATTGTATAGTGCTGAGGAAAAGAACCGGAATAACAAGTACATCCCTAGTCTGGTTATTAAGGCGGCTACGGAAGTCGTTAAAATGCCGGATGCTAGTGTAATTGATTGGACTGCCTACGAAAAGTATTGCGGAAAGGACTATATCAAACCATGATCGACGTTAAAACCGCTTATGCACAAACTCAACTAGCGACTCTCGCCCTGTTGGAACAATTAACCCAAGAAGCGGTAAAGTCTGTTGACTGGATTGACTGGGGGAATGTGGGGACGTGGAAAGAGGTTAATCGGCTATTGGGCGAGATTCTGGAATTTGTCACTTCAAAAGAGTGACATTCGACACTCGTTAAAGTCTGATTTTAGACTATAATAGAGTCAAGATTAAATCACGGAGGACGCAATGAACATGTATTGTAACTGCTGTGGTAAGGTTAGCGAACACCGCATGATGAAATACTGGCATTTTTTTGTCGCACGATGTGTGGAGTGCTTGAAATGACCGCCGTGCTAGTGGTGTTTTGTGTCATTTACCTATTGATTGGAGAACGATAATGGACGAATCTAAAATTGGGATGTTGGAACTGAAACAAGAAATCAAGCGGCTAGAAACAAAATTGGACGCAGTAGGGAACGCACACTACGGATTGTACCTCGTCAGTCGTGCCGTAGCCGATAAAGCGTCTGAACTAGGGTTGACGACACCGGAATTTGACCTGTTGTATAAGGCAATCGAAATGCTGGAGGCGGATTATGTGCGGCGAAACTGACGGAATCATGCGGTATCGTTTTACCCTAAACACGGGCGATCAGTTTGATTGTTCGGCATTTGAGGAAGAAGATAACGGAGTGACGATGTATCAGGCGATTACTGCCAAGAATCAATGCTTTGGTCAGTCGTCAACAGCGCGTCCTGTTGTGGTGGTAGTCCGAATGGGCTACTTCTACCGAGAAATTCCCGAGTATGAAAGTGAATATCTTGCGAAGTTGGAGGCGGAAGTTGACCAATTGGAAAGTCCCCGAACCGCCTAAGAAAAAGGGTTACGTGTTCCATAGCTACTCAATGTGGAACACGGCTGAGGATGCGGTATTGTCGGCTAGACGGATGAAGGTTGATCACATCATCCCTGACGACATTGAACTGATTGCCGAACCGTTTAGTTGGTGGAGAATCCATTACATTGTGTACCGAAAACTGTACCGAGATGAACGAGACAACAGTCCCTATCGACTTATCGAAACCAGTCCCATTGTGGATCAAGGATTTCGGACGTTATCAGACTTGGAACTTGGGGACTAGGTTAATTGTAGCCCATACTGACCTCAAGGCAATTCAAGACCGCAAAATAGGATATTGGTCATTGTGCGAGATGCTGGAACAGTGGAATTGGCTACTTCAAGAAACCTTTATGTGGCAACAACGGGAGTGTATTGAGAATTTCGTCCCTATCTGCCAAAAGCATATTAACGCTATTGTCGCGGAATTGATGAAGCGCCGACCCGTAATTCATGGTGACTTCCGAAAACGGGATTATAAGGTCGGTGAATCTCATGTCCCTTTCCGTGCTGTGAAGTTGGCGGTACGGCACGAAGCCGTTTATCGCCATTACGTCCCCGATTTGGCACAAAAGGGCAAAATCTTGAAAGGGAAATGTCCACTCCACACCGAGAAAACACCCTCATTCACAGTTTGGCCGGACAAATGGGGTTGGCGATGTTTCGGAAGTTGTAACATGGGCGGGGATGTATTTAACCTAATCATGAACAAAGAGGGAATCACGTTCGCTGAGGCAGTTGTGTTTGCTTGGGAGAACTTCACATAATGGGCAGAAAAAATCCTTTCATGCAGTTGGCACATGATTTAGCAGAGGAATATGGTAATCCATCTCTGCCTGTCATTAAGATGTTCATGCGCGACTTGTCCGTGATCAAGAAATCGGGTTTGGATACCGGAATAGCCATAGAAGCGTGGCGACAAATCCGGTCGTCGGAAGGTGTCTCTAAAGACGGAGAACGGGGGTTTTCAGTACCCCAAGCGACACTAAACACTATCCTAAAGGGTTCTCCATCGTTTTACCAGCAATACATCGACATGGTAAAGCGCGATATGCCACCAGTGTACGATGCGGCGAGTCACACCCAATATGTGAGACAACACGCCTTAACCCTAAAAGCATTAGGCTACGTTTATAATGGGTGGTTGAAGTCGGACGACCAATTCAACGGTCAACGTCTGACTTATGACGAGGCGCAATCATTAGGGCTAGTACCAGAGTAGGATTGACGAATGAAGATACAAGTGCAATACTTAGACCAGACCATCGTAATCAACAATCCTCAACTCAAATTCCAGAATGGGATGATTTCGGTTAGTGATGGTCAAAATATCTATGTGGTTAAACAGGAGAATGTGAAAGATTATGAAGGGTCAGGAATTTCAGTGTCAAACCGAGGGTGATGTTTGGGATGCCGCTAACAAGGCGCGTAAAGGTGATACACTGGTGGTCAAAACCGACGAATTGATGGCCGAAGCGTTTCAGGCGTTTAGCAAGTATGGTAAGCGGGGAATCTCAGTCATCGTGGACGACGAGATTTAATGGCCGATAAACCAGAACTAACCTGTATCGTGTGTGGCGAAAAACACGATGGCTACAAGACACTGTTTAGCACAGGGGCAGATTGGTTCGTGGCTAAAGGGATTTACAACGCCCTGACTTGTAAGGGTAAATGCACAGAGATGTTTTGGCAACACCCGACTCAGTACCTACCAATTCACCCTAACAAACGTCACCGATATTTAGTGACAAATGACACTGTGTAAAATCTGATTTTAGACTTACAATAGGACTATACGATGTACTTGATTCAAAACGTCAAAAACCCGCAAGCCTATTTAGCGGGTATCAGCAAGGATGCAATCTGGACTGGTAGAGACTTTGCCAGTAAGTACCTAACTTTTTACTTGGCGGAATTAGACTGCCTACAAGTGGCAGAATTGGGTTATCAGGTTAAAATCACGGAGGCGTAATGTTTGAAAAACTGTTTGGCGAATGGGTGGACGTAAAGAAATATCCGATTACAGCGGAAGTTGGATTTTTGGGGGAATCAAAGGATGGGGTAGCGGTGTTTCAAAAGAACACTAAAACAAACAAGCGTCGATGCGTCGTCAAGGTGGATGGATTAACATCCTATAAAGACGCTGATGTGGTTGAAGTTCTCTTGAATGTTACGGTGGATTGGGGTGAATAATGGACGCTAGGATTAAGATTGTTCAGGATCATAAGCGCGGCTGTGGCTGGAGAACGAAACCTAAGTCGCTATACTTCCGGTCTGACGGTCTTTCTATGGGATGTGGACGATTGCCGATTGAGTTGGAAGTCTGCCCCTGCTGTGGGCGTGGCATCAAGCAATCTCGTCAATTCCAGTGGGTTGAAGCGGACGAGATTATCCGACAGGCAGAACACACGCCTTGCAAGACGCCTAATGGGTGTGACTTTTGCCCTATCGGCCGGGCTTTGAACGGCGGAGAATTGGGACGTGCGGGGCTGATTTGGGTGGGCGAGATGCACTATCCGACACCGGAAGATTACGTTGAAGAATCGCGCAAGTACGGTGTTAGCCGCCGAATTAACATGGATCAAGTCCCCCGTGGGTTTGAGATTGGTAAGACATGGATTCTGCTGGCACACTCAAAGGCAATTGTCAAGGCCGAATTTGGTCAACCTGTCGAGTACAAAGGCGGCATTTTTTCAATGTTCAAACCAGATCGCATCGAGGTGATTTGTGACGGAACAGAAACCGCCGAAGAAGTGGATCGATACTTAGAACGTGGGCTTACCCCCGTGTTCGTGGAACGGGTAGAGGATACCCAAATTGAGATGGAGTTTATCGACTAATGAAACTGAGTCCGTCTAGTTCGGTGTACGCACAAGTAAACGAGTTGCAAACCATGTTGTGCTGGTTGAAGAATCCACAGTTATTCTTTAACCTAGCCGAACTAGACGCGACTAAAGACCAAATCGACACTCGCATTCAGATTCAAGGCGCAGAACACTTAATTCTGGCCGAAATCAATTATTTGCTGGATTACGCAACTTTCCATGAGGCTTTAGGCGAAGAAGAAAGTCCAGAATTAGACTTGACGGAGTATGGCGATGTCTATTACGAATAGGTCATTTAACGCAGGAATGATTGCGAGGCGTAAAAATCGCCCAATTACAGCGTGCAAGTCACCGAATCCAGAAAATAACAAGGCATGGCAAACTGGATGGCTATATATGGACGAAGTTCTAAAGAAAGACTTGACACCGCAGGAAAACCGTGTAAAATGATGAGTATGTTAAAGCATTGGTATCTCTCATCGAATAGCGGCACGTTGCAAGGGCGTATTGACGCGCCTAACGTATAGTCCTAGCCCGTATTAGGTTTATTCACTGCTAGGACTAAATCACCTAGCAGTTTTTGTTTATTGGGGGTATAGCTCAGTCTGGTTTAGAGCAGAGACTTGTCAAGTCTAAGGTCGTGGATTCAAATTCCACTACTCCCGCTAGTAGCCAGTGTACGCAATTGGAATGACGAAGCCCGCCTAAACCGGGTGTCCTTAGAGACGTGAGAGTTCGACCCTCTCCACTGGCAAACGAATGTCATATGAACCACACGACATTTGACACTGTACCAGAATCAGAAGTGATGTAGAATAGAATCATCAGCAACAAGTTCTTTAACAATTGAAAACACTCCAGAGTCGTCTAGTCGGTAGGACGTTATCCTCGTAAGATAATAACGCCCGTTCAATTCGGGTCTCTGGATTTTGTCTATTGACTTTTGATTTGGATTCGTGATAAAATATATTCGTTCAGGTTGGCAGTGTCCAGTACAATCAAAAGGGAATTACGCCCACGGGCGATTTCACTGCCACGTATCTGCTGACCTGAACAATCAACTGGACTACGTGGCGGTTTATTTTATCATGGAAAGTGAAGAAAAGTCAGTAGAGAGATTTTGGTCTAAAGTTGACATTAAAGGGGTAGACGATTGTTGGGAGTGGAGGGCCGCTATTAGTAGCGATGGATATGGAGAGGTAAACTATAGGCGGCATATGATTAGCGCACACAGATTGTCGTATTCGCTTTCTAATGGATCAATACCTTCTGGGATGTTTGTGTGTCATAAATGTGATAACAAGTTGTGTGTAAATCCATCGCATTTGTTTTTGGGGACACCGAAAGATAATTCTCACGATATGTCGGTGAAGGGCAGACACTATTTAGCGTATATCAGAAAGAACGCGCCAGATGGGACTAAGTGGTGCGGGCGATGCAAGAAATATTTACCAGTAGAAGTGTTCAAGAAAAACTCCGGGAATGAAGACGGGTTAGATTATTACTGCCTGTCTTGTCACAGACTGGTTCAAAATGAATATAATGCAATAAAAAGATTATCGAGGGCGTAGCATAAACGGAAAATGTTGCAGGTTTCCACCCTGTAGATATGGACTCAGACTCCATCGCCCTCTCTCGCCTTCCAAGCATCAGTTGGGGATGCACCCTCCTTGTAAGGGGTCATGAGCGCAAATCATTCTTGCGGGAAGGCTCTAAATGGGCTAGACAGGTTTCGACTAACAGTGAAGTACATCGTGTAAAAGCGCACAGAACAGACGCGATAGTAATTGTTAGACCGCATCTCTAAAACGAAAGGTCTTGCAAAAAAATGGAAATTATCAAACAAGGCACACCACCATCAGAAAAAGTTTACGAAGCCGAATGTCGTAAGTGCAAAAGTGTTTTTCGTTTCAAGCAGTTAGAAGGCAAAATTACTTATGACCAGCGAGATGGAGATTTCATTACAGTAAAGTGTCCTGTGTGCGGTGAATCCGTGCATAAATATATTGCGGGCTAACACCGCGCACTGGACGGGCTTTACTGCCCCCCCATTGTGGAGAGTTATTGTCCGAGTATGTTATCAGCGAGCGGGGCGGTTATTGCCAACCCGCCCGACAGTAACGCAATCCGTTAGCACGGAGTTTCAATTACTCCCTAGTCCACAACGGTCGATAGGATACTGTCAGATGAGTATCGGCGGACTGTAAACCCGCTACGCGGAAACAACACTGGTGCAACTCCAGTATCGGCCACACTGAGACTGTTATCGGTTCATAGGGTAATCGACTGCATAGAACCGTTATTGGAATGGGGGTAGTAGCAGACTACAGGTGTCTCTTGCAAAGACGCTATCGGGAGGCGGCATCCCGTACCTCCACAATGCTTGCTTGACGGTAACTGGCAAACCTCAAATACTCAAAATATTTGGTTTCTGGGTTCAACTCCCAGAGCAAGCACAAGAAAATAAAACGGAGGAAATCATGAAACACGGTAGCGACTTGAAGTTCTGTGGTTGCAAGGCTTGTAAAAACGGTTTGCATACCGAGTGGGGTGGTTTTGAGGCGAAAATGGCACGCCGCAAACTTCGCCACAAGGTTAAGCAAGCACTTAAGACTGGGCAAGACCCTATCGAGAAGATTTCTGTTCCTTACACTGATTAAGTACCAAAGTAACATTGTCTAAAGTCTAGTTTTAGACTAAGATAAAGATACGGACGAGGGCCAAGCGGATCGCCATCGCGCTCCAAACGCGACATATTAGCAGATTCAAACTCTGCCGTTCGTGCTAATTGTCCACCCCATTTATGGGATATTCACTTCTGCGCTAAGGTTCAGTGGACACAAACAGGATACGGGACTATGGTGTTAAAGCGCAATAGGCATCAGGCCGCGTGTCCAAAGATAGAGATGGTTGGGTCAACGACCACCAGAGGTACAGAGTACCGATGGATTAGCATAAACGTCAATGCGCTATCAAAGTAAAATCTCCCTGTATTGGCACTCGCTTCTATCGAGTACGCGCATAACTGGACGATGCAGGTTCAACTCCTGTCAGGGAGACTTGGGGTGGTCAAACTCCCAGTGGCAATTAGGACAAAGAATAATTAAATTTGACGGATCGTTTACAACTGAAATCATTGTGTCTTCTGGAAATTCAGAAATTGCTTTAATGTGGCAAACTTCCACGTGTAGATTGTAGCCGCATTTTTCGCAAGACGATTTGTTTAATTTTAATGCAACCGATCTAGCCCTAGTTCTTATTAGTGCAAAAGCAGACGATCTGTGGTGCAGTTCGTATACAGACTCTTTTATAGTCATGTCTGGAAGAAATCTATTTAGTTTGGAACATTTTGAACACATATTAGATTGCGCTCTAATCTTAACGGAATTACACGATGGGCAGTATTTTTTGTGTTTTGATTGCCAAACCTTTTGACCGTGGATGTTTTGGCATCTTGATGAACAGAACTTTTTGTTTGATTTTTCAACAAATTCGACCGAACAGTGTAGACATATCATTACGTTTCTCCTTTTGGTAATTATAGACCGTAATTGGTTTTATGTCAATACACTTCTAGGACTGACCTCCTCCGTGTGTGGGACTGTTACAGGTGCATAGTCGAAAGAGCGTAGAACCTGAAAATGCCGAACTGCCAGTCTGATGAATGGGGCTGAATCATAATCAGTTTTAGTAGGGTTTAATTCCCTAGTTCGGTACTTGCGGATAAGTGGACAAGTGACCACGTTAGGCTCATAACCTAAAAAGTCGGAGCGTTACCGAATCCGCCACTAATTACCCGATTAGCTCATCGAATAGAGCGTCACTTTGCGGAAGTGAAGGTAGTGGGCTTAACACCCACATCGGGTACTGAATGGCTAGGATGGGATTGTCAGTTTATCCCGCAGTTCTGCTAAAACTGTCTGGGTAAAACCAGCGAGGTTGCAACTACCTCCCTAGCCGCTGAATGTCACACGAAACAGGCGACAAACGACACTGGTAACACGATGCAACTGTGGTAAAATGTAACCATAGAACGATAAACTTTCACGGCGGGCTTTATAATCCTGATAGTACGCCGAAAATACGCGGATGAACTTCTACGTAGGGGAACATCCGAAAACAGGATAATCGTTCTATAAAATGTGGGTTTTGGTGGTGCATGAGCGAACCACCCAGTTTGACACACTGAGTCCATTCCGGTAAGTGTCTGAACGGCAATGGAAGTAACGGTACAAATCCGTCACCCACACTTTTAATATGGAGTCTATAGTGTAGTAGATCGCACGAAACACTGTGGATGTTTCAGGATCGGCGCGAATCCGATTAGACTCCCTGAGTAGCAAAATGGGACATTGGGCGAGATAGATTAAGCCGACACCCTTTCACGGTGTAGATCATCGGTGCAAAGCCGATATGTCCTACTGTTCGGCAGGTTGGCAGAGTCCGGCTTATTGCGGCAATCTTGAAAATTGCTGGGGCTTAAAAACCCACACTCGTTCAAATCGAGTACCTGCCTAAGTGAGAATCGAGGGTTGACCCTTTCTAGTCAATAATGTAGGTTCTCACTAAACAAAAATGTCATACGAAATAAGTGACATTTGACACTGTAATACAATAGAAGTTGTGGTAGAATGTAAGTGTAAATCCCTGTTTCGCCTAGACGGTATTGGCACTTCTCCCTTAAAGAAGAAAAAGGCAGATTCGATTTCTGCAACAGGGACACGCTTCCATGTGCGTAAATGGAGAACGCGGCAGACTTTTAATCTGTAGATGCCGAATCGTACTCGGCTGGAAGCACTGACCTGAAAGGTCGTCTGATCACGGACATAGTGTATTCCCTACCAGCATAAGCGAACAGGGAAGTGATACGGGGAGGGCGCATCCGTGGTAGCAATACTTATCACGTCCACCATCGGAAAGAAGTGTACTTGGATTGCACCCCATATTTGGGATATGGTAGTAGAGGGTTCGACTCCCTCCTTTCCGAC
>ERZ761597.57-NODE-57-length-30159-cov-5.975684_pt1 | contig 30159 bp, 32 predicted proteins | sample MGYA00433093_ERZ761597 | MGnify/ENA primary metagenome ERZ761597 (study PRJEB28899, sample SAMN03785557) | bioreactor sludge metagenome | biome: EBPR Sludge; feature: EBPR Bioreactor; material: 0.22µm filtered reactor supernatant | place: Saint Lucia: Queensland... | reverse complement strand
GTTCAATATCGGAGCCAAATCTTAGGAAATGCACAAATACGACATAGAGGACGGCAAATAGGAATAAAGGCTTGAGTAGCGACCACAAATAGCCTAAAACAGAACCCTGGTAGCGCAACTTGAAATCGGTCACCACCAGTTCACGAAGAAGAATTCGGTTACGACGACTGAAGATGTTCGATAGTTTCATAAATCTTCCACCATTATAAGACACTTCTAGGGTGAGTGACAGTATTACGTAACCGATATTCATAAAAGGTGGCTTATACTGGTAGGGTAATGTCTACGGAATCTAATATCTTAGTTGTTATTCTGAATTTTAACGGCTGGCAGGAAACACTAACCTGTGTTGATGCGGTTTTAAAGCAAACGTATGCAAATTTTCATATTTACCTCATTGATAACGGCTCGAAAGACGACTCTCTTGAGAAGCTGAAAGTATATGATAACCACCAAAAAATTACATTCTTTAAGAACCCTGTTAATGACGGATTTTCCGGGGGTGTAAATATTGGTATCCGCCATGCAATTGAAAGCGGCTATGAGTACGTGGCGCTTTTGAATAATGATGCGATTATCACCGACACCTGGCTCGAAACGCTGCTCGAAGCGAGCAGAAAAGTTGGTAGCTCGGCTACGACAGGATTACTGCTAAATGGCGACGGTTCGAAGATCGAAAGCACCGGTGACTCGTACTCTGCGTGGGGACTACCGTTTCCACGCCAACGCGACGAACTAGTCGACGCAGCTCGTGACTCAGAGTTTGTGTTTGGTGGTACTGCGGGCGCAACACTTTATAAGACTGAATTATTCAAAGATATTGGTTTGTTCGACGAAACATTCTTTGCCTATTTTGAAGATACCGACATAAGCTTTCGGGCTCAGTTAGCGGGACACAGAGCCTACTATGAAAAATCTGCCATTGCGTATCACGACCACGGCACAACCAGTAGTAAGATGCCTGGCTTTACCGTTCAGCAGACGTTTAAAAACTTGCCGTTATTCTTCTGGAAAGATGTGCCGCTGGCCATGCTACCCCTAACTGGTATACGATTTTTCGCTTGTTTCGGATTAATGTATGTGCGTGCTCTGCTGCGTGGTCAATTCAAACCAGCAACCATTGGGCTCCTAAAAGGGGTGGGGTTACTCCCACATGCGTTTAAAGAACGTAGGCGTATTCAAAAAAATAAGCGCGTTACCAATGAGTATTTGAATACTGTTATATACCCTGATCTCCCCCCAAATAACCAACGAACTGCTCGAAGGATATTTCACCGGTAAGCACAATGGCTCATATTGCGATCGATGCACGAATCATCAACTCATCTACCGGTACGTATATTGAGCGCCTCCTGCATTACCTTGAGAAGATAGATACCGTAAATCACTACACGGTCTTAGTTCGCGAAAAAGACGAGACATACTGGACACCAACAAATGACAACTTTACGGTGCGCGTCGCTGATTTTACGAATTACTCGTTTGATGAACAGCTTGGATTCAATAAATTATTAAACGACTTAGTGCCAGATCTCGTTCACTTTTGTATGCCGCAGCAACCCGTACTGTATAAAGGTAAAAAAGTAACAACCTTTCATGATCTGACGCTGCTCAATACTGTGAATTCTGATATTAACCCGATTGAATTTAGATTTAAGCAGCTAATCGGGCGATTTGTATATATAAACGTTGCGCGAAATAGTGAATATATACTTACTCCAACAGAGTTTACCAAACAAGCAGTCCTAGAACTATCGGGGGTTCCGGGTGAAAAAATTATTGTCACCCATGAAGCCGCTGAGACAAAAATTGAGCAAGCTACAAAATATGAGATGCCGTTTAAAAAATTCATTCTGTACGTTGGCCAGCAGCCAGACTACAAGAATATTCGAAGACTTGGCGAGGCGCATCAAAAACTTCTTGATAAGCATCCGGACTTAGGCTTGGTACTAGTAGGGAAGAAGGCTGCGGATACTGAAGCCAACGAGGTCTACTTTGAAAAACATGGCTACAAGAATATTCACTTCACTGATTTTATTCCTAATGAGCAGCGTGACTGGCTCATGCAACACTGCGAAGCCTATGTGTTCCCGTCGCTTATGGAGGGCTTTGGGCTACCCGGGCTTGAGGCTATGGCTGCTGGTGCTCCGGTTATTAGCAGTAACACAACCTGCTTACCTGAAGTATATGGTGATGCGGCTGAATACTTTAATCCGTTAATTGTGGATGATATGGCGGCGACAATCGAGCGGGTAATTACGGATAAAGATCTACGAAACAAATTAATTGAAGCTGGGTCCAAACAAGTCAAAAAGTATTCATGGCGACGCATGGCTGAACAAACCCACAACGTATACCTAGATGCATTGAAATAGTTGTTTAGAACTATATATTTAACTTTTTGGTTAAATATTGTTTTGACATAATCTGTATTTGATTTTTTTGTATTTTTAGTATGAAAAAAGTTCGTAGGAGTTTACGAACTTTTTTGGGCGATGATGATGCGGCGATCCCGCCCCTCCCCTTCCGAGAAGGTTTCGATGTCTTCATATTCCTTAGCAACCTGGTGTACAACGCGGCGGTCAGCGGCGTTTAAGTTTGCGATATGACTATCGCCGCTTTTACGAACTTCTTCGATCCAACCGCGGGCCTTATCGGCGACCTTTTCGGCGCGTTGCTTCTTATAGTCGGCGATGTCGATATTTACACGTACCAGTGCTGCATCTTGATTCCGCAGTGTCGTAGAAACGGTGTATTGCAGACTCCGAAGTGTTTCGGCGTTACGACCGATGAGAATACTATTACTTTCGGTAGACGGAACGCTCAGTTCGATTACGTCATCTTCAACACTTGCTTCGACTTCTATGTTGACACCGAAGAAGCTTAAGAGATCTTCGAGGTACTTCTTAGCGTATTCGATACTAGCTGCGTGATCCATACCTATTTCCTCCCCGTATCTTTGGCGACAATTCGCGTAACGGTAGCACCGCTCTTGTTCGAATTAGCTGGTTTGGATGATTTTGATTTTGCGCGTGCAGCCTGCTTCTCCTGCTTTTCGATACCCTTATCGGCTTCCTCTTCAAGCTCTTCTTCGTCCTGACGAAGAAGGTATGCCTGCTGGCCAACCGCAACCATGTTCGAAACGGCATAGTAGAGTGCCAACGCCCCAGGCACGCTTATCATGACGAAGAACATGAAGAATGGGAGTAATTTACTCATACGCTGCATGACAATGGCATTCATTTCACTCTGATCAGCTTGCTTGCCCTCGGCTGCCTCTGCCATAATGTCGCGAATTCGACGCTTACTTTGGTTCTTTGGCATAGTCTGCTTGCTCATGACGTACTGCGTAATACCGGCTACGACCGCAAGAACGACCAGGAACACATCGACGCCGTTGTTTGTTATAGCCGCCTTCGTGAGATCGATAATACCGAATAGTTTTTCATTGAACGCATCAGGGCTCGTAATGAGGTCACGAATCGGTGTAACACCTTCAAGGAAGTCGTATGTGAACTTTGCAATCTGGTCGCGGTGGTTTGTAAATATCTGAATAACCTGGAAAAGTGCGAAGAAAATTGGGAGCTGGATAAGCAAAATACCAATAGAACGAAACGGACTAACACCGTGCTTCTTATAAAGCTCCATCATGGCCATAGTTTCAGCCTGTTTGTTACCTTTTGATTGCTTCTTAATTCGAGCTAACTCCGGCTGAAGCTTCCGCATTGCCTTGGTTTGGTGAAGCATACTCCGCGTTAGTGGATACAGCGCAAATCGCACGATCACCGTAAATATAATGATCGCAACGCCAAAATCACGGCCTGGTACGACCGCATAAAGTCCCATTAAAAGGTTGAATATAGGCTGAACGACGACAAGCTCGAAAATGTTCACACGGTGCCTTTACTAAAGTTATGTTAGGTGGATATCACGTAGTAGTATATCAGCTTTCAGGCTGGTTGTAGAGGTCAGCACTCGCCAAACAACTCGTAAGCGCCGCCTTGAGATTTTCTGGTGTGGCAGTCAGAAGTTCCGGTGATATTACAATAAATACAATGTCGCACGATGGGTTAATAACAGGCAGCTCCAAACGGATTGCTTCGTACATTCGTCGACGCACGCGGTTTCGCTTCACAGCAGATTTAAGTATCTTCTTACTAATGACCACAGCAACACGCGGTTCATTTCGGCGACGATTCGAAGTGGTTTTACATAGGAAATACTTCGAACGCGTAACCGTACCTTTGGCATACACATACCGCAAGCTGCCGTGACCATGAAACCGATATTTATTCGCAAGCATATAGAAGTAGTATATAAAAATCCCGCGTTTATAGCGGGATTTTTACCATATCAGCGGTTAAATGGTTATACCGCTAAGCGAGCGCGCCCTTTTGCGCGGCGGCGCTTCAGCACTGCGCGACCAGCTTTGGTCGAAACACGAGCACGGAACCCATGAGTACGAGCGCGGTGACGTGTATGTGGTTGGTGAGTTCGTTTTGGCATATCAGTGGTCGATTATACTCTAAATTCGCCTTCTTCTCAAGGGGTATGGTTGAATATACGAATAGATTGTTGTGTAGTACCTATGTGGTTGTCCACATTTACCCTAGAGTTATCCACACATTAACAGATGAAATGGCGACCTGTGGAAAACTTGTGACCTGTATCCCTACTCCCCACGATGCACTCTTAAGCAAATATCAGATTGTGGAAAACTTTTTTGTTGGCTACAATATAAGGAGTAATCAACGCCGGATAATACCGGGTTAGGGAGTTAGGTTGAGTCAGTCATTGTGGCAAAGTGTTTTAGGTGAGATCGAGGTATCGGTCTCCCATGCCACGTTTATGACATGGTTTAAAAATACCGAGCTGCTTGAAAACACGAACGACAGCGTAACAATTGCGGTACCGAATATTTTTGCCCAGCGCCAATTTGAAGTGAAGTTTAATGATCAAATTAAGTCGATCCTCGAAAAAAACGGTGTCACGCCATCGTCGATCAACTACATTGTAAAAACAAATCAAAAACGACAAAGTACTTCAAGAGAGACGACTCGTTCGGCGCCTATAACCAGCGCAGCTGATCGATTAGTAGCGCCTATAAAAACAAAGGTTATCACGAACGGGCTTAACCCGCGGTATACGTTTAAGAACTTTATTGTGGGTTCTAGTAATGACCTTGCGTACAGCGCATGCCAAGCGGTTGCCAAGAATCCAGGCTCAAAATATAACCCACTATTCCTTTACGGAGGTGTTGGGCTTGGTAAAACACACTTAATCCAGGCGGTTGGTAATGAAATTACCACTCGGGACCCTGATACAACGGTGTTATATATCAGTTCAGAAACATTCGTGAATGATTTCTTGGAGAGTATACGATTTAAGAAAAAGGGGTTTGCTGATAAATATCGTAATGTTGACGTTTTAATTGTCGACGATATGCAGTTTATCGCCGGCAAAGAAAAAACCCAGGAAGAATTCTTTCACACGTTTAACGCCCTGCACCAGACAAATAAGCAGATTATCATAAGTAGTGACAAGCCGCCGCGTAATATACCGACGCTCACCGAACGTCTAAGAAGCAGGTTTGAATGGGGTATGTCGATTGACATCCAAATGCCAGACTTCGAAACACGCTGCGCAATTTTGGAAGCAAAAGCCGCCGCTTCATCTGCCGAAATAGACCGAGCAACCGTTGAATACCTTGCGAATAGTATAAAAACAAATATTCGCGAGCTAGAGGGCGCTCTAAATCAGCTACTAGCGTATTCCGAAATGCGCGGTGTACCAGCTGATATTGCAATGGCTGAAGGGTTGATTGGAAATGTTAGGCGAACTCGCCCACAGCACCTTACTTCAAAACAGATCATTGATCGCACTGCGAAACACTTCCAACTCACCTCGGCAGAGATTTGCAGCGCGAAGCGTGATAAGCATATTGTTACACCGCGTCAGATTGCAATGTATCTTCTTAGAAGCGAACTCCATTTGAGCTTCCCTAAAATTGCTCAGGAACTTGGCCGCAAAGACCATACGACCGCGATCCATTCTGTCGAAAAGATCGAGAAAGCCGTAAAGCTCGATGTACTTATTCGTGAACAAGTCGCTGAACTGCGAGAGAAGTTATATGTTTAACCTGCAAACAGCCTGGGGATACACTGTGGGAAACCTGCCAATAAGCGGTCGGATAACCTGTCAGAGTGTTTCCACACACAGTGCCTATGCAACGTATACGTCCGCATCTGTCCGTGGAAAGTTGGGAGTTTTCCGAAAAGTTACCGACCGTTTTCCAAACTATTTTACACAGGCAAAATCATCGTTTTTCTATCTTATAGACCAACTGACTATCCACATTTCCACAGACCCTATTACTACTACGAAGAAGAAAGGATTTTTAAAATAATGGAAGTAACAGTAACCCAGGAAAACTTGAGCTTCGCACTAAGTAACGCAAGTCGAGTAGCGAGCAGTAAAGCAGGACTCCCTATCCTTTCGAACATACTTCTTCGTACAGATGGATCGAGACTTCTTGTGGCTGCAACAAACCTAGAAGTCGCATCGAGTCACAAGATTGGTGCTAAAGTCATTAAACCCGGTTCCCTCACCGTCCCTGCAAAACTGCTGAGTGACTTTCTACAGAACCTACCAAAGGGTCAAATAACGCTAACTACTAATGGCGCAAAGCTTCATATTAAAGCTGATACATCATCCTCGACTATTAACGGAGTGGATGATGAGGAATTTCCTGAACTTCCAGTTATCGACGATAAAAAAGCTGTTAGTTACAGTATTGCATCGGACGATTTCAAACAATCTGTAGCCCAGACAGTCATAGCCGCAAGTAGCGATTCAACTCGTCCGATCCTCACTGGCGTATACTGGCACTCGTTTGAAAATAATTTATATCTTGCTGCGACTGACGGGTATAGGTTAACTGAACGGCGCATCGTCGACACAGCGAGCGATGTAATAGCAGTTATTCCAACCACTACCCTGCAAGAAGTTATTCGCACACTTCGTGATGACACAAGTGAAGTCGAGATCTTGTTCGATGAAACCCAGGTTACTTTTAGGCTCGCAGAAGTGGAAATAACCAGTAGATTGATAGATGGCAACTTCCCTGACTACAGGCAATTAATTCCAGCCACATCGGATTCATCGTTCACGATTAACAGATCAGAGCTCATGCGTACTATTAAGATCGCAAGCCTCTTTGCTCGTGAATCTGGCGGCGGCATCACTCTTACACTCGACACGGACGCTGCAAAGCTAACAATTCACTCTATTGCTTCCGAAGTCGGCGAGAATTCCTCAGAAGTAAATGTCACTTCTACCGGCGTATCGGCATCAGTAAGCCTTAACTCACGTTACTTGATAGACGCTCTAAACGCGGTGACATCGAATGAAGTGAATTTTGGTTTCTCGGGTAAACTCGCACCATGTGTTCTTACGGAGGCTGTAAAAGACCCAGTGTATAAGCATATTATTATGCCGCTCAAGAGCTAATTAGGCTCAGCGACGGTAAATGTCTTCTTGAGGGTTTTTTCACCGTTCAGCGGCTTGATACTAATTGTTTTACTCTTCGTAACAACATTCGACGCGAGTGAAACTTCAGCATCTTTACTATCATTAATACCAATTGTAAAAACGTACGTCATATCAAGACCATTTATCTTTGGGCCCGTAAGTGAGCCGTCGACATAACTAACCTTGGCGTACACCTTTTCTTTCTCGTACAGTACATAATTGGTTATAAGATCTTTAATATATAGTTGGTTTTCGTTGGTTATGCCAGACTCCCTAAGATGTTCGAAACCTACAAAGTATGGTGCGAGTGGATTAATACTTCGATCCGAGTTTACCGCTGTCTTGTTATAACTCGCGCCTGACAAATTGTCGCTTTGCATGCCCGTGTTGCGATCGGTTGCGACTACACCTGAAAATATCGAATACCATAAGCCAATACTTAAGAGGAATAATAGGGCGACTATAACTACTCTTCCTTTTATGAGATATTCGTAGAGCATTACTTATCCTCCTTTACGGAATTGAACCGCGTAATGAGCTCATACGGGATTCCCATACTTTCTGATATGTCAGGGTACTGAAGGCTGCCACCCGGAGGAACAACGAGTGTGAGTTTATCTGGATTATTCCTGAAATCACCGACTATAGCTGGAGATGTCTCTTCGTTCGATGCGGAGTTACCTCCGTCTTTTTGCTTTATTATCACAAGATACCATAGGTCGTTAAACCGCTTACTCGAAACGAGGCTCATATCACCAGATGATTGCATATCGAATTCCTTAAGGCCTTGTTCTACGCCGGTAAGTAACTGTTCGTTTGAGCGTGGTTCAGGGTGAAGTGTGGCTTCCTCTGTTTGCGAAGTAAATACCGACGCGAGTATGAAACCTAGCACGGGAGCCACGATGACGAGTAAAAATACCGATCCAACCACGAAGTTTCTTGAAAATGAATTATTCATCGAATCGCCCCATTACTGTTCTTATATATGTATCAGTCGCCTCTTTTGTGGTCCAGCCTAAGTCGTTGGGATCGATCCAGCCAAGGTAGAGTAATCCCCAACCGCCTTCCTCGAGGTACGATGCGTCGCGAACTTTTCCGTCGTTTAATACCTTATTATCACCGAGGTAGATCACGACGTGTCCTGCTGGCTGGTTGTTGGAGTCGTAGATGAGAATCGCACCTTTCTTTGGAGATCGATCAGCGTGTCCAATGCCGTTATCTTGGTTTACATACCAAAGTGTCCGAGCGTAGTTTACTCCATACCCGATATCCTGGCCGCGCCATGTTCGCGAAACGATAGATGCACACCAGCCGTCGCCCTCTAAGGCTGATCCGAATATACGGTCGACGGCGAGTGAGTTTTTGCGGACAGTCGCCCAGCCAGCCACTTCGCCGTTATCAGTAAAATTACCCTCCCCTACGCCAATTGATCTAGTGTCGTTCGTGCTTTGGCCTGAGTCACAGCTACCTAGTGAGGGGTTATAAGCCTCGATCGAGGTGTCGCCAGTATCGGTAGCGATCGTTACTCCCGTTCCGTCGGTAATCGTATCTTGGTACGACGCATAGAATGATGCCGATGCGCCGCCACGATTTTGAATTACTTCATTTGAAGAGTCACCTGAACGTTCGTACCCAAGCTTTGCTCCGGATGCGGCAAACCTTGGGTTTATAGCTGAACCTTCTGCTTCTATATTCGGTGTCAGGCCATGGAACACGGCAGCTGCAGCGACTGGATCGTTCGTGTTCGTGTTAAGTCTAGTAATCATGTACGAATACCCGCTCGCACTCATCTCTTGCCACATAAAGTCGAGTTGCATATTCAAATTAATGATCGATTTGCCTTGCTTTTTCGCGAAATTGACCAAGTTTTGCTTGCGGCCAGCATCAGTCCACTGTGCAAGACCAAATCCTCTATGCTCGCCGTTACTGAATTTGAGAGTCATTATGTTAGTTGATGCGGTCGCATTAGCTCCACCTTGGATGATAGCTGGGTTGAAACCAGACTCCTGCATGATATTGCCGGCAATTCCAGCCGCCGCCGCAAGGCTAAAACCCTTACCCGTAAAGTAGCGCAGTAATGTTTCAAGGTTGTCGCTCACTGGCACGCTCGGAGTTGCGGTTGTTGATTCGGTTACATTGTCACAATAGGCTGCATCGGGATCGTAGTAGTAAATGTCATTCGATGAGTAGAACTGCTGATCAAACGCTAGTGTTACAGCAGAGTTGCTAAGCGCCAGCGCGCTACTGATAAGTACGCTAATTACTAATTGTTTCATACGAAATATTCGGCTCATAGCCCGTCTCCGTTTGCGGTGGTAGTGCTCTCAGCGGCGATTGTAATATCAACAAATATTGTGTCGTGACTGTCTGAGCCGTTGTTTTGGAAGCCCATGGGCGATACTGAGAAGTTTGAGACGGTTGATTTGGAATCTTTACCAACAAAGATATGGTCAACCGCATTATTCGCAGGACCCGCACTAGTTGAAGGACATGGGCCACTTCGTGCCTGGGCCGCATCCCAGGCATCCCACACTTTGCCATTATTCGTTAAGATACAATATGTCAGATTTTCGCGCAGGCCGCCGAGTGGACCATTTCCCCCGCCGAGTGAATAGCGGTTGTTGAAGTCACCAGTCATATAGACAGGTATTCCCTGTGCTAGTAATTCGTTGAATACCTTAACGTATAGATTGGCATTATTAACACGTTGTTGCGCAGTGTTACCGTCGCGCACATCAGCTGGGTCGTGTGTGTTCATAACCCAGAATTGCTGACCGGTGGTCTTGTCTTGAAGTTTTACGATAGCCAGGTGCCGCAGTTGCTTACCGTCGTACGTTATCGCGCGCAGCTGGCCGCTTCCTGGTACGAGGCTAAATGAGTTTTTATTCCACACAATTGGATTAGGGGTGAATCCGTCCGTTCCCCCTGCATTGGTTTGTGCGGGGTAGATGTCATAGGTGCTGCCGGCAAGATTTTTAAAGGTTCGCTGCTGGTTTGGTCGGGCTTCTTGTAAGCCGGCAACGGTAATGTTATTCGAGTTGAGAACATCGATTGATCGACGTAACCGAGCGGTCCAGACATCGTTCGCTTGGCCGTCACTGTGGAAGATATTGAACGTGGCAAGTCGAAGTGATGAGCCGTCTTGAGTAGATTCTTGTGCCTCTTCAGCAGTAGGTAGCCCGTTTTCGGCTACACTGCTTAGGCGTTCATCGACAAAGTGGACTGCGTAGTATCCTTTGGTTTGTTGTCGTTCAGCGGAATCAGATTCTTTTATTTGACAGTCGCCGCCGTCCCCCCCATTGCCCTCGTCTTCGCCAACGAGTTTATTCATAAAGCACCTATCTATGAATGATGCATAGTCACTCCCACTAATAGGTGCTCCGTCTTCATCGATTTGATCACGAGCGAATAGCCAGTCGGAAACGGCCAGAGGATCGAGATTAATGTATTCAACCGGTATGCCGCGCACGACATGGCAAAGCGGCGAAGCGGCGATATTGTTTTCTTTGTACCTATAATCCTCACACTGGTCATATGTCCGCTGATTAACGGCGCTCGCCGAAGAAACACTTGAAGTAAATGCCGCACGCAGGAGCTTTTGTGGTGCGAGGAGTAGCGACGACGTTGAATTGATGACACCAGTGTTCTTGAGGAGTGATTGGTAGGTCATACCAACGAGTGAGTATGGGTTGTTGGCGTCGAGCGGATTGGCTGTAGCGGTTTGGGATGTTTTATATTCCGCGATCATTTGGTTATTGTTTGATTCTAGTGCGACTGCTTGGGCTGGAGTAAGCGGTAACCCGCCACCCATGCCGTTTGCTCCTGAGAACATTTCGTCGGTGCCTGACCCGATCCAGTCCCCTGCGAGCTCCCCGTACATATTCTTACTATCGGCGCCGACTCCCGAGACCATATCGATACCCATATCGATCACATATCCAAGAATTTTCGATGCAGCTACATTGGCAGCAACACTCTTAATAACACTGCCGAGCAATGCCCGAATAGCAGGTGTTAATGCAACTCCGGCAGCACGCACACCCGGAATGAGGCTCGATAACGCGAGACCACCTTGTACGAAAGGATTGTTTAATGTCTTACACGTCCCTTTGCCGCCAACGAGACTATATATCTTACCTGAGAATCCTTGTAATTTACCGCCAAGCCCTCCGGCGCCGAGTGCCATGCTGGCAGATTCGGTGAGTTTGCTATCCCCGTAGGCTGCGTTTCTGAACGCAAACCCGTCGGTGGCTGCTTTTGAACGATTTCCGGCGGAATCGATGACGACTTTTGTAAGGATAGCCCCGGCGTACGATATATCCTCTGGCTGGGCATCACCAGCTTTTATCATGCTGGCGAGTGATAGGAATGTTGAAGCGTAGCGAACCATTTGGGCATTTCGGATAACTTTTGCGCCCATACCAACCGCATCAATAGCCATTGGTATGGCACACATATCACTGACTGCCCCAACTGGACTAGCGAAATTGGCGATCTTATCAAATACGCCAGGTTTTGCCTTACGGATATTGTTAGCAGCATTCTGCTCGGCTTCGGCTGCTACTTTGTCGATTGCGGCTGCGCGTTCTCGTTCCCGCTGGGCGCAGTCTTCGTCACAGTTCTCAGGCAAAGTAGTAGTCTTATCGATCGGCGCGCCCTCTGCGGTTACAGTTCGAAGACGTTCGTCACGCTCTTCGTCAGAATGAGCATCCTTATATGGAGCGGCTTTTGAAGCTTTGACACTGCGGAAGTAGTCGTTAAAAAACTTGTCATAGAGTCCAATGAACTTCGTGTTCATGGAAAGAATATTTGCATTACGGAATGCGGCATTGGTGCGAAGAGCTCGTTGATACTGCGGCGGCTTGATTGATTGGCCGTCGAACTCCATTGAGGCGGCCGGACGTCCGCGCTCTCGTATCGTATCGTCGTCGTTTAAGAGAGACCTACCCTCACTATCAAGTACTTCTACGCCTTCGCGTCTCAAGTTCTTTAATTCTCGCTCAGAAAAGGAACCGTATCGGCACTTATACGAAGCGACGTTTCCACATAGTCCCCTAGTTTTGTTCTCAAACTTTGCAATTGTGACCTTGCGGTATCGTGTTTCGAGAACGGGGTGTTGCTGATCTAAGACATCGCCGAATATCTCGGACATATGTACGAGTAGTAGGCTCGGACCACCAAAGAATGCAATTAATGCGAACGCACCGGCTAAAATACCGCCGAGAAATGCTAGCGGGCCGCGCCGCTTCACAAAGTTAGTGGCTTTAGACGTGAACGATTGTTTCTTTTGCTGCCCAGGTTGTTTTTGATAATCGTACTGGTTCGGAATCTGCTCACCGGCGGTTTCCTCAGCCTCTTTGATGTTTTTAGAAGAGTTTTGAGGATCGTTTGCGTATGCGTGGGCTTGGTCAAGGTTGGCATTAACGTACGGGTCGTTGCCAGTTTCTTCTTCCATGTCGACAAGCCCACGCGCCCGTTCGGACGATGGGTTGTGAAGCTCATCCGTATTCGAGTAATCTTTTAACGTTTTTGGCACGTTTCCTACCCCCTCACAGGGTTTGCGCTTTCATTATACACCGTACTCACCAGGATTCATGTAGCCTGGATTTGTCATGGTTCCTGGTTGCTGCGGCTGCGCTGGCTGTTGACCAGCCGCTCCAACACCAGTAGTAACCAAACCTTGCTCGGTCTGCGATGCAATAATTTGGATATGCACATGGTTTTGACCGGCAAAGAATAAGCCTTGTCCGACCGGGAAGTTCGCTAGCCGCTTACGTTCTTCTTCGGTGAGTTTGAACACGTCAGCAAGGACATCAACAGCGCTGGCTGATTGCTTCAAGAGAAGTTGCATCGAGCTGTTGGCAACGATTGCACGCCCCATTTTGCTTCCCATGAAATCCTCGACGTCCTGTGTGATCGTGGTGAGGCCAAGTTGATACTTACGTGCGCGTTTTGCGAGGCTAAATAGGAAGTTCGCCGAGTCGTCGTATTTCATAAGCTGCCACGCCTCATCAACGATAAGCATTCGCTTGCGCTGGTTCGAGCGTGTAATATTCCAAATATGTGAGAGTACGATATACATAGCAACCGGTCGTAGTTCATCTTCAAGATCACGGATATTGAATACAACCATATTGTTATTAATGTCGATATTCGACTGCTGCGAGAAGATACCAGCAAATGTACCTGTTGTGTATTTACGCAGGCGCTGTGCCAGCTGTGGTCCGGTTCCGCCCATGTGAAGCAAGGTGTCGTACAGATCGCTAATAGTTGGTGGTGTTGAGTGATGAGTCAACGGGTCTGAGGTAATACCAGCACGAGCGTAGGTGTCGATTAATCCTTGATCAAGGTCAGCTTCTTCGGCCGGGTTAAGACCGCTCATTAATACCCCACTGGCAGTCGCTTGGCTGCCGCCAAGCATTAGGCGGAATAGACCATGGAGTGTCACCAGATTGGCGCGAAGTGCGTCGTCAGCCTCGTCGGTATCGATGACTCTCGGGAGGTCGAAGGGATTAATACGTGTATCAGCGTTCAAACTGAGCCGGATGTAACTGCCACCAACGGCATCGGCTAGTTTCTGATATTCATTTTCTGGGTCGATAATAATGATATCCGAACCGGTCATCATACTGCGGACCGCTTCCAGTTTGACGGTGAATGACTTACCAGCACCAGATTTCGCGAATACGACCATATTGGCGTTTTCTAGAGTGAAGCGGTCAAAGATAACCAGTCCATTGTTGTGCATGTTGATACCGTAAAGGATTCCCTTGCTATCGGTTAGGTCGGCTGAAGTGAATGGGAAGCTGGTGGAGATCGCACCGGTATTCATGTTTCGGCGGATCTGGAGCTGGTCGGTCATTTGCGGAACGGTGCTATTTAGCCCCTGCTCCTGCTGGCTGCTAGCAACCTTACTAAATACCAGTTGTTGGCCGAATATCGTTTCGATCTTGTGTTGTACGAAACTAAGTTCATCGAGGCTATCGCCGTATAGCGTAATATATAAACCGTATCGGAAGAATCGCTCGGCACCAACCTGTAGCTGGTCTCGCAGCTCCTCAGCGTCTTGAATTGCGGCTTCAAGACCTGGGTCACGGGTTCTACCCTTCTCGCTGTTGATTGCGATACTGGCTTCCATTTGGGTAACTTTTTTACGTAGGTTATTAAGCACAACTTGGCTTTCAACTGGGTAGATGAACATAGATATATCGAGTACTTCGTCGATATTAATGATGCTTGAGAGCCAACCGGTATAAATCTGGCGCGGATAGCCGTATACGTACAAGGTGCGGCCATACTTGGTTCCGAGTCGGAAGTAACTCGAGTGGATTTCTATGCTGCTTGGTGCGATTAGATCGCGTAGCGTCGTAACTCCCTTTAGAAACGCTTGCTCAACTTCAACCTGCTCACGGGCGCGCTGCTGAGCGGCGATATCGACTGCATCAAGTTTTTTCTTAGCCATAACCTATGCTCCCCTCTGTGTGTTTGAGTGAGCTGATTGTCCTTTTGTGACATATGTGCTGGTAACCGAGTCGAAATCGGCAAGCGGTTCGCGCACGGCTGTATCGGGGTTGTAGACGTTGTAATACAATTCACCAAGCTCTTTGGTGTTAAGCTGAACGCTTTGGACGCCCATTTGGTAGAGTCCGCTCATCACGGCATTTACGCGGTTGCTTATTTCATCTTTAGCTTTTGCGTAGCTGGCTTCATCGATCTTGATCGTTTCACTGCTCGGCTTAGCGAACAGCTTACCAAAGAAACCCTTCGCTTGATCACGGAGGTCGCTTAAGTCACCTGAGGGATAGTACGGTACGGCAATAAAGAAGCTCTTATCCATGATGTTGGCCTCTTGGCTGAGGACATCAATAAAGTTAATGTAATCATCCATAAGTACGCCAAGAAGCATATTGTCTTGGTTGCGGCGCATGGTAACTAAACGGTCAATGTATGGACCGATGTCAACACGCTGCGAGCGAATGAATATCTGTACTGGGAAGTAAAGCGAATTTAAAAAATTCTGGTAGCTGAATTCTACACCTTCACGCTCTTTACTACTCATCAGGTCGAAGTTAATTGACTTACACGCAACTACAGCGCGGAAACTACCGTCGCGCATAACGACCATATTTTCGCGGACTTCGGCTATCTGCAGCGTGTTCTGCGAGGTGTTTGGGTTAACTGGAGGTTTGGGCGCGGCTGGCTGACCACTTCCTGTAGGCGGAGCAGGCTGCTGGATATTAGGTGGAGTTGGAAATGCTGGTGCAGGAGCAGGACCGTTCTCAGGCGGCATGGACGGCGGCACCGGTTGCTGATTAGCTGGTTGACTCGGCGGCATTAGAAGACTTTCGTTCCCACTCGTTACGCCGAATTATCTTAGCGAAGTGATATAACTACCTCATCCTCAGAAAGTTTTTCTTTCTCATGAATGCGATTTGCCTCCCGGGCAATCGTCTCCACCGATAAGTCGGGATTGTTTGCAAGGCTAATTATATCAGGCGACAAGGGTTTTTCGCTAGGCTTTTCTTCCTCTGTAACAACTGGCTGCTTCGCGGGTTTCTTAGGCGCATTCGGATCGATCGGCGCTATCACGGATTGATGCATGGTTGGGTATGGATTGAACGCTAGATCTATATCGTCGTCGGCTGCGGGCTGCGCTGCTGCGGGCGTAGGTATCGAGGTATATGGGTCGCTCACGGGTGCGGCTGGTAGCACGGGCTGCGAAACGCCGATTGGAGGCTCAATAACGTCAGCAGTCACAGCAGCCGATTGGCTACGCACACGGTCTACCATTTCTTGGTGGCGCTTTGCATCCGCTTGGTCTAGTCTTGTGTCAAACAACTGCCCTACCCCACTTGTTTGATCCAGGATATCTGGTGTCGACTGGGCTTCGAGGTATGCGTCATTTGTAAGCGATCCAGGTGAACTTGGAATCTGTCCTTGAACCCCACGTACGGCCCAGCCTCGTGAGTCAACGATGCTGGCTAGGTAACTTAAGCGCTGTTCGGCCTCTGTCTGTGAGATATCTTTTACGCGCTGCACTTCTACGACGTTCGGAGCTGTGATTTGTACGAACGACTGCGTCCCGTCTGGGCTCCACATGCGTCGGCGGGGTTTTATGTAAAACGACACGATCGCTGCCAGGTAGGTTTCCATGGGCTGGTCTTTACGAAGAGGCAGCGCTAACGCTCCAAATAGCAGGATTACTGGCAAAACAATAACAAATAGCGGCAGAAACAGCTGACTTAAAAAGTAGCCTATAAAACCAGCGCCTACCACAATGATTAGGTAGATGAACTGACGGAACGAAAACGGCCCGATCAACTTGTCGTCGGCTTCGACGTCTTGGGGTACCTTATAGACTGCCATATAGCTTCAGTATAACAAGTTAAGGATTTGATCGTGGCCTTACAGGTAGAGTGTTGCGGAGGCTGTAGGGATTGCCGCTTGGGTTGAGCGCCATCTGCCTGTGAGTCGCCTTTTCAAGTATCTCAGTTTGTTCTGGTGATAGCTTCATTGTGTCGCTCTGGCTAATCTCTAGGAGTTGACTTTGGATTAGCGCCAAGGCTTCATCGCTTAGCTCATTCCTTGAAGCCATTTCGGCAATACGTATGTGGTCGTCAAGATCCATTTTCGATAGCGCTTCTGCACTGAACTTACGAGCCTCGATTCGGTATTGAAATTCATTCATAAATCCGTCGCCTGTCATAGCTCCAGACTTCATATTATTAGCATTCGTCGCACTCATACCTGCTGGCTTACGTCTCAATAGTGCCTCGGCTGAGAGTTTTTGTATCTCGCCTGCATTTGCGTCGTAATTGGCCATGTTTTTATTATTAGCAGTCATCAGGTAATCATACATTTCTTGCACATGTTGGTGACCTCCGCGCTCGGCTATTTCTTGTATGGCTGCGGCTCGTTCGGATACTGTCGCCTTATCATCCTGGGCGCGCTCGAGGAGTTGCTCTATATTATATCCATCGATGAGTACACGTTGCGCTTTAACATCTTTAACATCTTCTTCGTGAACGGCTTGTTTTCCGTAGGCTTGAACTAATGTAGCTACACCTGGGTTGCCCCCGGCCAAAGATGTTGCGTACGCTTTACTATCTACGGCACGCTCCGCAACATAATTCCGTGCAGCGCTATCTGCGGCGACTTTTGCATACTTATCTCGCTCCGCGGCATCTACCTTGCCTGTCGCACCCATACTCGCCGCATATTCAATGCTATTTGAGGCACGGCTGGATATCTTACCGTATCGATCCGCTAGCCATCCCCTGACCTTGCTGTCGTTATCACCTTTTATGCGATCTTGTAGATACGCGCTTGATGCAGCACCTCTCATGCCTACCTGGGAGCTTCTTACTTTTTCCCCAAATCGTTGGCCACGCTGAATGCTACTAGCTGTACGACGGTTTCTCATCCGGCCCGCTAGAGCATCTGTCCGCTTACGCATCGCATCGAATGGTCCTTTGTTTGGGTTATTGATCATGCCCCCAAAGCGTGCGAGTAATCCACCGCTGAACTTCAATACTAGTGGAGTAATTGCAAGCGGTAGTACGGTAATAAGTGCGGCCATGAGCTGCACGGCAATTTTGCCGTCGCCGTTTATATCTGTTGCGCTGTTCATAACGATTGTCGATGCCAAAGCAGATGCGCCGAATATAGCTGCGATTATTGGGTATAGGAGTAGTAACGTCTGGAACAAAGAACGCCACTTTTTGAAGTAATCCTCGGTGTTGGGCAGAAGTAATGCTACGAACGCGAGTGGCGAAATAACAATCAGTAAGATAATCAATACCTGACGGAGCGCGAGTACTAGGAATACGGTTACGATCGCAAATAATGCAGCCGGAAGAGCCACGATAAGCGCCGGTAACGCCGCCCATATTGCTGCACTAGCGAGTAGAGCTGCGACAATTGCAGTCCAACCATTACCAGTAGAGCTGATATCACCAGCAAACTCAGAGGTGCTGATACCTTGAGAGAATAATTCCGCGTCAAATAATTTATAGAGTGATGAACCCAGGATATTTGAAAGGTCGACTGCAATCGAACATATCCAATACGACACATTCACGAGTATGGCCGCAACAATAATCTTTGGCAGCAGTTTCTTAATCCCATAATTACTTAAACCAATACTGGTTATCTGCGAATAGATAATGAACATAAAGCCGATTACAAATGCGAGATTGGCAATATTTCGCATAACGCTCCAGGCAGAGTACATTGTATTTACTCCGCCGTTTTCGCTACGGGTAGTTGTTGTGAGCGGCGTCACTTTTAGCCAGTCGGCTACCTGGCCATATGCTCGGTCGACTATACCAGCCATAAAGTTAAGTACTGGGCAAACAAGCCAGCCGATATTGTCGATTGCACAAGTAGTGACAGTCCCGTCGCCATTATCACCTTCGCCCTCTGTATCAACAATCTTGTTCTCTTCGGTGTCTGCGCTGGCGCTAGCTTGGTTGATCGCGTTGGTTAATTCCGCCCTAGATACCCGTCCTAGTCTGCCGTTGAGGCACTCTCTTGCACTAGCTCTGTATGCGTCTTTCTGCTCGTCCTTATCTTCAAACGACGGGGTATTCGTCCAGATTGATCCGCTTGGGCCGACACAGCCTGCGATTGAAGTAGCAGCGCCGCGTGCACACTCGCGGTAATTGTCACTACCCTGGTTATAATTGTTGCACTGCAGGGCTGTTAGACTCTCAAGAAGATTGTTATAAAATGTTTCACGCCATTGAGTTAAGCGCACCAGTTCCCTGGTGACAGTGACCTTACCTTTTAGGAGGTCTGTGCAGCCCCAGGTGGAAAACGAGCCACTTACTGGCTTACTGGATGCATATTGTCCAGAAATCGTTGCCTCGTTATTCCTGAAGGTAATCGTCGCTGGCTCACATCTAGTTTCTCTTAATGTTTGACCCGCCGGTACGCTACCTGCAGAAGGCTTGTCATGGGAGGTGGTTGGAATATTGCCCGATATCGTCCAGAAGCTATCTGTAAACGTGAAAGTGTCACGTCCTGACTCTCTAAAATTTACATCATCGAACGTGCCGTTATTTTTTTCGTCAGTACACGACCCAGTCAATGTGTTTTTGTTTGCTGATTGCGTAAATGTACAGTAGTTCGAAGGATAATCCGCGGCATGTGCGGTTGCCTGCGGCACGATGACACCAGCCAGTACGCTCAGCGCTGAAATTGCCATGAAACTGGCGAATGTTGCCCCTACCCTTGTTCGTATTAGCGTTAGCATAATCTGCCATGATTATGCAACAGAGCCCGGCGATATTCAATCACCGGGCTCCAGATTGTGAATACGCTTTTAGTTTTTTACAGGGCTTCGATTACGAGTACGTCGCCTTCTAGGCGTACGGTTGAATTGTCGAACTCGAAGTAAGCGGCGTTTTCCACGACGGAATCATCGTTGGCTGAAGTTTCGCGTGTAACGACGATCTGCATCGGATTACCCTCTGAAAGGTCGAGAAACGCATTCTCGGGCATATTATTTTGGTGACAGCGATCAAGCACTGGGTCGAGTTGCGCCTGCTTGTCGGAGCGACAGAGGTCGAAGCCGAACCAATCGACTGTTTCGGGGTCGATCTTGTTGCTAGTGTCTATAAAGTAGTCGGCAACACCATCAAGTTCTTCAAGCGTAGCAGCGTCTGTCGTTAGCCATGATACGTCCGCATGTTGGCCTTGCTTTTTTGCATCATATAGTTCGTGCACGGCAACACTTATTCGAGGAGCGATGACATTAGCTGCGACATTGTTCTGCGCGGTGGCGTCACCCGATAGCCAGCTTGTCAGTTGATCTGCGGTCAGGACGGCCGGACCCTTGATTTCTTCAAGCGAAGGATCGGTGTCATATAGATATGGAGTTTGTTCACTCGGAGTGTAGTCGAAGCCTGGCCCAGGAGTCCATTCAGGAGCTACTGTGGCGCCTGTACTCGCTTCGCTAGTGTCAGGTTTAACTTCGCCATTGCTATGACTACCGATAGCTATACCACCACCTATTGCCGCAACAAGACCGAGCGCCACACCGGCAATCTTGTTACCTCGACGCTGGTACCACTTAAGCGGAAAGTAGTCTTCATGACGCTGACCAACGGGTGGCGTAGATGTTTCGCCAACCAATTCACCGTCTTTCCATTCTTCAGGACGACTTGCGCTGGTTTGCTCAGGATTCTGCGTACTCATCTAGTGGTGGTTCCTTGCCGCTTATATGGGGCATTAGGTTAGTAAGCTTGTGCTTATACTTCTTACTATACACCTTATGCTTCAAAAAGTCAAGTAGGTAGAATTGACGTCAAGGGTTGAAACGATACTATTGCTGCGTTAGGGGGTCGTAATCTTTTGGAGCCCGAACGACGGCTTCTTGCGATACCGCTCCAGGAGTACTTGCTGGAACACGCACATTATCATTTGCTGGGTCAACATAGTAGTGTATTTCAACATCGCTGCGCCCAGTGCCGTCCGTGACCGCTCTTCGGCTTGCCTCATTTGGATCAATATATGACGCGATAGCGTTCATGATACCGCGTTCACGGTCTTTAATGCGGCCATTGATTTGCTTGTTGGCTTGAGCGCCGTCGATATTAGCCATGAGCTTACCAAGTGCTTCGCTCTTCTCGCTATTAATATAGTCGCGAACTTCAGGCTGTCGAACAACTTGTACCATGCGCTGAAGTTCATCGACATCAAGATCCACAATCTTGGCCTGGTCAAACTTACCGGTGATAATGTCACGAATGATCGCTTCTTGGCCAGAAGTGGTAGATACACCAGATTCATAGTTACCAAGGTCGGTTTGAGACAAGTTGGCAACGCGAAGCTTAGACTGCTTTGCGGCATCCGCAAAGAGCTGCTGCACATCGCGGCGTCGATCAATAATACTTTGGTCGGTTATCTCAGCACCCTTACGTGCCCTACCGGTAATCTTGTCGCGAATAACGGCGCCGCTAGAGTCACGCTGAAGATCGAAGTACTTACTCTCATTGGTAGTCTCGTCGTATTCGTAAATCATACCAGTGTCCGCTACGCGGTCACGCATCTTCTGCATTGCCCAGTTATTACCCTTATTTAGGGCGATTTCCTGCATGGCGGCGTCGACAATAGCTGTATTACCTTCACCGGTTATTGGGTTGTAGATTTGTTTACCATCACGGTCAATGCCTTCAACGTGGAGCCGGACGAGCTGCTTCGCGGTGTAGTCACTAAGGACTGAGCGTGAGTTTTTAACGTCATCCATATATGCCCCGACAACATCGACTTTTGCCTTGGCGTAGATGCGGTTGGCTGCAGCTTCGCCACCAATACCACCTGCAACTTGACGTAGGTCGAGGCTTTCCTTGAGTGCTGCTGCACCAGCCTGCTGAATTACAACCTCAGCAGATCCTTTTCGGTTTGCTTCGATAGTGATGTCACGCGCCGTTGCACGAACGGCATCGATTTGTGAGTCTAGCTCCTGGTTTGACATCGATGCCATGCCCGATGCCTCATATGGATTGCGACCGGCTTTCATAACCGTGTAAGCGGTTGTCATGCGGTCGTCAGCTAATTGACCACGATCTTGTGCATACTGGAGCGCAACGCGCTGATCGAACTGGTTTTGGTCAAAGTGAGGATTGGCTATGCGACGGGTTGGATCGTTCGGATCAGTTATGGATATATTCGAGCGCTCTTTCCAGTGTTTTTCATGCTGTGCTTCGATGCGCTGATGAGCCAATTTCTCGTCTCGATACTGCTCATCCCAGTAGCCATATGAAGCTTTGTTCATACGCTCGGGCAGACCAGCTTTACGGCCGAGACGCGATTGAGCGACCCAGCCCGTACCAAATTCGCGTTCATGGGCAAGGTTCTCTGCTCCCTCTTTGTAGGCCTCAAGTCTTTGTTTACGAGCAGCATCCTTGGCGTACATACGCTGCGCACCGCGGCGGGCAATGTTTAACCGATTGTATTTTGTATTCGGCTGCGCCAGGTTCTTTTGACGGTGCAGCTCCTGGCGATCTTTTGTCCAGTTGCGAGAGCGGTCAACAACACCCTTACCTGGATTGTTCACGATGCCAGCAATACGACCGAGCAGACTACCTGAGAATTGGATAAGGAGTGGCGTGATAACAAGTGGTACAACCTGTACGGCAAGACCGAATAGCATAATTGCTAAGTTGTTGGCGTTTTGAATTATGGCGGCACCTGCGAGTTGAGAGCCACCAAATAAGAGGGAGAAGATCGGGAATAATACGAGAAGCGTAGTAAATGTGCTGCGCCAGCGGTCGAACCATTTTTCGGTGTTCGGCAGAATGAAGGCTGCGAATGCTAGTGGAGATAAGACGATAAGAATGATGATGATTGCCTGACGAGCCGCCAGGATGATGAAGGCAACGAATAGTGCGAACACGACTATTATCAAAACGCCAAGTAGCAAGAACCCGAATGAAGCGATAGAACCACCGGTGGCGGCAAGGAACGCTAGCCCGCCAATGGCACCACCGGAGAAGATATAGGCTGTTAGTTCACCCCAACCAACATTGACGTTAGGGTTATCGGGATCGACGACCGCAGTGTCGCGAATATTCATGAGCAGGTCTTGAAGGGATATGCCGATGATATTCGATAGGTCTACGGCGAGTGAGCAGATCCAGAACGAGATATTTATGAGTATGGCCGCTACAACAATACGCGGTATGATCTTGCGGATTTCATACCCATTAAAGCCGCCACCGGCTAGGTAGCTATATATGACGACAAGGAAACCTATGACGAAACAGATGTTGGCGAAGTTACGGATAACATCCCAAAGCTTGTACAGGCTGCTCGAGCCGTTACTAGTGAGTTCTTGAACCGTTAGGAACGTTTTCATAGCATCGTAGACGATATCGATACCACTGGCGATCCAATTACCGAGGCTACACACGATCCAGCCGACGTTTTCGACGGCACAGGATGTGGCATCCTCCCCATCGCCTTCACCAGATTCGCCTTCGGGGCTCCCAACGGAAATGGTCCTGGTTTCGGCGGCAGGTTCTTGCAGTTGATATGGTGGGCTTAGGCTTGTTGATAGGTAGACCTTGTAGGTCGCTTCCTTTTCGGCTTTGATGTCATCGGCCGTAGAGGAGAAATAGATGAAGTAGACTCTCACAGGGATTGTGCCCTGTAGCGGGTCGAGGCCTCGGTATATACCGGCACTTCCCTGGAATTCAGCTGGCGCTTCGCTGTTTTCTATTCGCTGAAAGTTTTTGCCTTCAAACGTAATTAAGTCGCCGTCCCAGGTGGCCTCGTCGGCAGCGAATGCTGTAGGAGTTGTGGCAAATAGGTACCCAAAAACGGCAACGAGGAACGTCACCAGCACGTGGCTGAATTTCCGCTGGCTATAACTACCGCGCGGAGCTCTGAAGAGAGTTTCCCACATAACTCTTGAATTCTATCATTTTACAGAGAAAAAGTCAATACCCGGCACCCTTTTAGTTGGCCGTAAAAAATACGGCAAAACCTTGCAGGAATCGACCTTATATCGTATCGTACAGGTAGTTATGAACATAAAACAAATAACAGCATTTCTTATCTTGCCACTTCTGTTTGCTGGCACTGTATTGTTCGCAGCTCCGAATGCTGCATACGCGGCAAATTGCGGAGGAGCTGACACTGCTATTATCTCGTGCGATGCCGATAACAGCGGTAATGATGTTGAGAACAATGGAATATGGGCACTCCTGCTGATTGCGCTGAATATCATGACAGCCGGCGTGGGTATTTTAGCTGTTGGTGGCATCGTCTACGGTGCGATTCTATATACAACTGCAGAAGATAAGGCTGATCAGGTGAAAAAGGCCACCGGTATTATTCAGAATGTCGTGATTGGACTCGTTATGTTTGCGCTCATGTATGCAGCGCTCAACTTCTTGATCCCCGGAGGTATATTCTCATGATCGAACGAGTTAAACGCACTATAGTAGGGCTCATGATCATGCTGACAGGGTTCGGTATGAGTGGTGTGGTGCTTGCGCCTACGGCGTATGCGGCTTGTACGTCGAATTTTCTCGGCTTCCCTGCTTGGTACGATGGCCTGCTCGACGGCGACTGCAATGTAAAGCAGCCTGGGTCCGGTGAAAACGGGCTGTCTGACTTTATATTTACAATCGTTCTCAATATCATTGAAATTGGACTAATGCTAGTTGGATACGCAGCTGTCGGCTATATCATTTTCGGGGGGTTCAAATACCTTACCTCGGGTGGATCACCGGATCGCATAACTTCGGGCCGCAAAATTATACTCAACGCCGTTATCGGGCTTGCTATATCGATTATGTCGATAGGAATCGTCAACTTAATAGCGAGTAACTTAAGGTAACATGCAGTCACTATACTTCTTGGCAACAAAAATTTCAGCGGGAGGCGCCGGCGTACCAAAGCTCGAAGCCGATAGCGTGATTAACGGTGTCCTTAATACTGCCTACATCGCGGCCGGAATTGCGGCAGTAATCGTGATTATCATTAGCGCAATCTTTTATGTCATATCACAGGGTGATGCAAGTAAGGTAAAACGTGCCAAAGACGGTATACTATACTCTATCGTTGGACTGGCCGTCGTTATGCTGGCATTCGTCCTGACAAATTACGTAGTAGGAAGGATCGGTGGTTAACCACATGAAGCGATACATACAAACAATACTGGTGACATTCGCTATGGTGCTCGGACTGACATCAGTTATGGCACCCGCTGCGGGGGCGATCAATGTGTTCAAGGGCTGTGAAGGCAAAGACGCAACTTCCGAAGTATGTAAGAACAGCTCTGAATCCGTGCAAAAGCCTGTTCGAGATATCATCAGTACCCTGCTTGTTGCAGTCGGTATCATAGCGGTAATCATGATTATCGTTGGCGGCTTGCGCTACATTCTCAGTAACGGCGACTCATCAAAGATTAAATCGGCGAAAGATACAGTGTTGTATTCAGTTATCGGCCTTGTGGTTGCGATGCTCGCCTACGCAATAGTTAATTTCGCGGTGGCACAGTTTTAAAGGAGACACTATGAAATCAATCAAACGACAACTTATCACCGCTGCACTTGTACTGGCTACCTTGCTTGGACTAAGCGCCCTACCGATAGCTACAACCTATGCGGTTAATCCTGCAGATCAAGTTGGTCAGGGTGTTAATACTGCTGGCGGCGAAGGACAGCAACTTAAGCCACAAATAGCTAACGTGATAAATGTACTACTCTTTGTAGTTGGAGCGGTTGCGGTCATTATGATCGTACTTGGTGGCCTTCGCTACGTACTGAGTAATGGCGATTCTAGCCAGATAACAGCCGCAAAGAACACAGTGCTGTACTCAGTTATCGGCCTGGTAGTCGCGCTTCTCGGATACGCAATTGTAAACTTTGTTGTGGCTCAATTTTAGGAAAACAGGTAGGAAATAATACGATGACACTTAAACAAACGGTAGTAAGCCTGCTGGCGGTGCCTCTCATCGCACTCGGATTAGTTGCGACTGCTACGCCTATGCAAGTTTCGGCTGCATGTAGTGCGGGTGATAAAGTATCTGGCATCGATGAAGGGGCTGACTGTGCGGGAAGTAATCAACAGCCGACAGGGCTCCGCGCGACTATCGAAATAGTTACTCGTGTACTCCTGTTTATTATCGGTGCAGTGTCGGTGATTATGATTATCATCGGTGGTCTTCGCTACGTAATATCAAATGGTGATTCTTCTCAGGTGACCAGCGCGAAAAACACGATTTTGTACGCGGTCGTTGGTCTCGTCATTGCACTGCTTGCGTACGCGATTGTTAACTTTGTTCTCCAGTCATTTATACCGAGTGGAGCGAGCGGCGGACCAGCGTAACAAAAGTACTCTTAACAAGTGTTCGCATATTTGATATAACAAGAGCAAGATTACCTAGAAAGGAATACGAAATATGAAACTATCAATCAAAAAATCACTGAAAGGCCTTCTGGTCGTACCGGCATTAGCGCTTAGCTTGTCGGCCACCCCACTTGTTGCTCAGTCTGCATTCGCAGTTGGCGGCATCCAAGACGGTGCACAGTCTGCTAAGAGCGACGACCAAAGCGAGAACCTGTTCGACCAAAACGGTATTTTTCGAACCATTACCAACGTACTACTCTTCTTGATTGGTGCAGTTGCGGTTATCATGCTAATTATCGGCGGTGTTCGTTACACGATCTCTGGTGGTGACAGTACTGCAGTGACCAGCGCAAAAAACACGATTCTGTATGCAGTTATCGGTATCGTCGTTGCCCTACTCGCGTATGCAGTGGTTAACTTCGTACTCGACAGCTTTGTCGCATCGTAATACATAGAACGACTACAGCAAGAATCGCCGGACATAAACCGGCGATTCTTTTATACATACGAATATGAAAATATACCGCCCTGTAGGGGCGGTATATAGTAGTGTTTGATTACAACTAGTTGATCGTAATCTTCTTTGCTTGTTCCTGCTTGACCTTACCGAAGCTGATAGTGAGGACGCCGTCCTTCAGCATGGCTTCGACTTCATCTTCCTTAACGGCAACTGGCAGTGCAACTGTTCGGCTGAATTCGCCCCAGTAACATTCTTGAATGTGCCAGTTGGTCGCATCACTGTCATCGCCACTCGATAGCGTACCGCTGATAGTCAGAATACCGTCAGAGATGCTAACATCTAGGTCTTCTTTGTTTACGCCTGCTGTGCGAGCCTTAACGACCAGCTTCTCTTCTGTCTCGTAGACATCAACTGCCAGCTGGCCAGGAAAGTCCTCTTCCCCTTCATCCCAGTTATCGTCGCTGCCTTGCGGCGCCGATTGCGGGGCTTCGTCCTGCTGGCTAAGCTCGTCGTCGTTCAAAAACGCTGCGGCGAGTTCATCCTCAATTAATAAATCATCATTTTGTTTACGGGCCATTGGTTCCTCCACTTTACCTCAGACACTATTGACAAGTAGTCACCTTCAGTATAACTAATGCTTATTGTATAAGCAACGCTACTAGGCCCTAAAACGTAAAAAGCACAATGATTAACAACCTATTACAAGTCCTGGCTCCGGACCACTGTTATAAATGCCTAATAGTAGACTCAATTTTATATCAAATTGTAAATACGACATCGCCCAAGACATGTTAGACCGCTGTCTTGCGTCTTTCACGACAGACCTGGCTAGTATCTGTACTAAACCCTTTTTGAGACGGGTCTGAAATTTGCCAAACAAAAAGCTCCTTACGTAAGGGGCTTATATGTCACATGGCGGAGAGGGCGAGATTCGAACTCGCGGTGAGTTGCCCCACGCTTGTTTTCAAGACAAGTACCTTAAACCACTCGGTCACCTCTCCAGGCTTCATTATTCTAACAGAGGTGAGTACTATTTTTCAAGGTGATTATGCCGTCAGGCAACCCACGAGCGCGCAGCGTCATGGGTTGCCTGACGACCTATGGGAGAGAGGTGCGCAACTTGTCATCCCATACCTTAAGCGTATTAAAGTCGCCTGAGAATTAGCTTAGACGTTTGTACCGCCAGTGCCGGCGCCACCGGTAAAGCTAGCCAGAACAAAGTTAATAGCCGCGTACGCAAGGAGCGCTACAATAACACCAACTATGGCGTATAGAATTGTGTTTTTGGCCGCGGTAACAGCGGTGGCATTACCACCTGATACGACGTAGCGGAGGCCGCCAATGATAATCATGATGACTGAAATTGCACCTAGGATGAATAACAGTACATTGGTGATTGTTCGGAAGATACCGGCCTGTCCGAATAGTTCGGCGGTTTGATCATCGCCCCGTGCGGAATCGGCTCCACCCTGGACGCCACCAAAGCCTGCTGCCTGCGCAAGCGGAGCGGCCATGACGGCAAGTGATAATGCGGCGACAAGGATTGATGGAAGCAAAGTTCGAATAACGTTCTTTATCATGAGGCTCCTTATATTACTTTCTAGTTCCAATATAGCAAAACACAAGCAAAAGTCTACCCGCTAACCTCTGTTATATGCTACAATCATTCAAGTCAGCCCTCTTGAAATTCAAGAGAAAAGAGTAGTCCGACAAAAAGTTACGCCTTTTTGCCGGCGCGACGAGAAAAACCGAATGTTTATCTCTCGTGAGCGTGGAGGAGTACCCAAGTGGCTGAAGGGGACGGTTTGCTAAATCGTTAGTACGGAGAGATCTGTAGCGGGAGTTCGAATCTCCCCTCCTCCGCCAGAAAAATAACCCGAACACCGAAAGGTGTCGGGCTATTTTTATGTAGAGCAAAAGGATTTGGGCTTCGTACTAATTCTGTAGCGAGTTAAAAAATGCGAGAGTAGCGCTTCTCCATGTGACGTCGAATGTCTTATGTTCAGCATGAAAATGAGCCAGTCTGGAGAAAGCGCCGTTTTACCAATATTGACTTTATTCAGTTAAAATTATATAGTTTATACATTGAAGGAAGGCCAACTGGCTTTCCTTTTGAACCTACGAGAGGAAACTCCGATGAGCATTGTCTTGCTCGGCGACCCGAGCCGCATCAAGGACCGCATTCAGCGGGAGCTGGCGGTCAACAGCACAGCAGCCAAGATGAGCTTGAAGGATTACGAGAAGCTGGTGACGAACGTCGAGGAGTTCTTTCGTCACCAGCATCCCGGGTTCCCTCCAAGTGATCAGATGTCCGACCAGGATCAGGCTCGGCTGAACGCACTGACCGACCCAGTCGTGAAGCGTCGTTTCTGTGACAGACTCGGTATCAAGCCGGCCGCGGTGACGACTGTCTTCATCGTCGGCAATGGCGGCGACTACGGTGTTCTGGAGTCAAGCGACGCCTTCCCCAATGCCACGATCGAGCGGCTTAGGGAGTGATTCTTAATTACCCCGCCCCCGGTGTGCCATGTGCGCCGGGGGCACTTCATTTCGCTCATGCTACAATATTTTTATGCAACCAGAGCAACCAATAGATCAGAATGTGCCGCAAGAAGAATACACTCAACCTGAGTATTCTGAAGCTGCTGATTTTGAGCAAGTATCTGAAACGCAGCCGATTCAATGGCAAGCACCCGAATACGTGCAGGAGCGCCGATCTCCATGGTGGTTTATCGCATTCTGGGTTATAGCGGCACTGCTCATGGTTGTCGCGTTCTTTGTGCTTCAATCATGGTCGTTCGCCCTGCTTGTTCCGGCTATGGCAGCGGCACTCATGATTTACTCACATCGCCCACCGAGAATCTTGAACTACGTACTGAGCGGGAAAGGCATTTACATAAATGAAAAACTGCACCCAATCGGTGAGTTTCGCAGTTTTGGTATTATGCGCGACGAAGCAATTCCGAGCATTATGTTCATTCCGGTTAAACGATTCCGCCCTGCGCTCACGATTCACTTCCCTGAAGAAATTGGTGAGGCCGTCGTAGATCTTCTTGGTCATAGAATTCCTATGCAGGAACTCAAACTAGACCTGTTCGACCAGATCATCCGTAAGCTTCATATACAGTAAGGAGTTGTTCTAACTACCCCTGTTATGGTACAATCGAATCTGTTCGCTTTAAAACGGCGAAGGCACCTTCTAGTTACAATATGACGCACGCGTTACCAATTTATTTCGCGTGCCGATTATGCACCCGTAGCTCAGCTGGATAGAGCGTCGGCTTGCGGAGCCGAAGGCCATAGGT
>ERZ761597.56-NODE-56-length-30169-cov-5.402437_pt1 | contig 30169 bp, 51 predicted proteins | sample MGYA00433093_ERZ761597 | MGnify/ENA primary metagenome ERZ761597 (study PRJEB28899, sample SAMN03785557) | bioreactor sludge metagenome | biome: EBPR Sludge; feature: EBPR Bioreactor; material: 0.22µm filtered reactor supernatant | place: Saint Lucia: Queensland... | reverse complement strand
GTTTTTTTCCTCAACAAGACTGCAGAGCTTAAAACGCTCAAGGGTCAGAAATATGTGGAGAAAGTCGCCAACGCACTTTCCGCTGCTGCCGACATTCATGGGATCAAGCAAGAAATTAGTGATTACGCAGTAAGTAGGTTACAGAAGCTCGCAGCCGAAGAATCCAAGGATCAGACAATTATCCTTAAGATCGCTCACGACGAAGTAGACTTGTTCTCAATCAAGTCCTGCAGTGACGTACAGATCAAAGCTGCTGCGTTTGTAGAAGAACTGGACAACTACCCCTTTGAGTGGCGCAGATCGATTGCAGAACAGTTTGTGAAGGCAGCAGAGGCATATGGCCTGGACGATCTTCCTGACCTGATTTTGAAATACGCTGGTCAGTATTACCCGAACAGCGAGGCAGTCAAAGAAGAACTTGCTCGTCGTAAGACAAAGCTCTCAGCAGAAAATCAAACACGTTACGACGAACTGATCAAGGATGTCGATAACATCAGCTCGAAAGATGAATATTTCAAGCTAGCAGAAGTTGTGTACTTTACCGAAAAGAATGCAGGCATCTACGACCATCCTCTCCAGAAACGCAATAAGCGTCTCCTGGGTGATCCGGTCGACAGGATCTTCTCGCTTCATTTCGATAAGGTAGCCGAACTTCTTGACGTAGTGAAAATCGGTAACGCACAGTATCCGATGTCTGATCTACAGAAAGTAAGTAACGATGTTTACGAGAAAGCATTTGGATTTGAGAAACCTGCAAGTGCTGACGAAATCAGAGACATTCTGCCAACGATGCCTTTGAGCGACTTTAACCTATTTAGAAAACTGAGTGGAATCAGCCCCATCTAAAGTACAAGTAAAAGTAGTACCTCGTGGTGAAATGTTGGCCCTCCGGTGGAAAAGCGCTGAGAGGGCCAAATCGTTATCACTCAAAAAAATCATGAAACAAGTAAACGTAACCAAACCTCTAAGGTGGTACGAGAAAGACAGATTAAAGAATGGAATTAACACCTGAAGAAGAAATCAAAGTATTCAACGACGCATTCGTTGCGAAAATCAGAGAACTAGACTTAACGGAAGCTAGCATCGCAGCCTCTACTTTCACACGTAAAAAGCTTCACCAGAGGCCGCATCCTTACAGTATATCGGAACTTTTAAAAGGCTATGAGTCGATCGCACAGAGACCAGATTTACCGAGAACTGCGCCAGAAACAGAAGGAAATCAGAGAGATCAGAAAAACTGAAGGTTTTCTGTTGTACTCGATTTCGAAAGCTGGTACTCAAGCCGAAGCTGACTTTGATAAGCTGTATGCCAAAGTCGGTTTCCACGAAGACCGTAGGCGTTCAGCAGGAAATCGTAAGAATTGCGCAGCTCATAAGAGGATTTACCTTAGAGCAGCAAAAAGATCAGAAAGACAAGAAAGTTTGAAAAATGAGTTGCGTCATTGTGAAGATGATGTAATATAGATTTAATGAATTGCCCAAAACCAGCAGCCTATCCCTTCGCAGACGACTTTTGTCGAGGGTAACCTGTTGTTTTGAATCAATCTCATATTTGATCTTCATACAGGCTACCAGAAAATGGTAGCCTTTTTTGTTCTTTGAAATAATCAATCGTTAAATGTCGGGGAGTAGCGCAGTGGTTAGCGTACGCCGTTTGGAGCGGTGTGGTCGTGAGTTCGAATCTCACCTCCCCGACCAACATTTAAAACATGAATGTAGTAGATCTTTGCACAATCGCCTCTTCCCAAAAACCCAGTGAATGGCCGATTGAAATACTAAATCGGCTACCACGAACAGGGGTTACCATCTTTGGCTATGTTATAGTTCTTGCTTACGATAAGGAAATCTCATTGGTTGACGCTTTAGTTGGATTACATTTGCTTGAGAGCAATAGCGCAGCTAATCGAATGATAGAGAGCGGCGGTATTAAAATAAATTCGGTACAATGCAAAGACAAGAAAAAAGTTTTGTCAATAAAAGACATGCTCAGTAATATTCCCGCTATTGTGTTGGAAGCTGGAAAAAAGAACTATGGTGTAATTGAAATTCTGACTGAGGAAGATGAGCAATTCATCTTGGAACAACACAAGATGCTCAAAGAAATTTAATCGTGTAGTGGCTTAATCTTCATGAGCGTGTGGGTGTTGAAGCCTACGTTTATGCTGGTATGAAATCCAGTCTACGCGACCACGGGGGTATCGCGGCTATGGGTTTGGCGTCGTACGCATTGAGAGATGCTATTCGGAAATAAATGCCGTCCACTCAAGGCAACGTTCCGGAACAATGCTGAGCATATTCCAGGAGAGGCAATAAATACGAGGGTCAGTTGGGTTCGAATCCCTTCACTTCCACAATATGAATAAGAAACCAAGTGATTACATTTTGAATTGGTACGTAGAAAACTATTTACTACCGTGGACAGTACTTAGCTCGGAAAGTTTGAGACATCCTGGTCGTTGTGTAAAACAGCTTCTTCGTACAGAGTTAGGTAAACAACTGATACCACATCTGAGAGCCGAACACTTTAACCATCGACAATTTTGGCAGAAGTAAAGGATGTTTGCTTGTGGGAAATACTTGTTCCCTGCGAGTACAACACAGGCAAGCCAGTTCGAAAGAAACACCACCAAGAATGGGATAAGGTGGTTGAGAAGATTGCCGGTGGACTTACAATCTACCGACCCTCATTAGGTAAATGGAAAGATAAAGATAACCAGATTTATCACGAACGAATGATCCCAGTCAGAATTGCTTGTACTAGGGAACAAATCGACAAGATCGCAAAATTCTCAATAACACACTACAAGCAAATCGCAATCCTGGCATACAAAGTCAGCGACGAAGTAACAATCTACAGAGCAGACCAATATGACGAAAAGGGAGAAAGTAAGAGTACTGTTAAATCTGAGCAGAATCTCGGAAGTATCGAAGCAGGTGTTTGATAACATTATGAAGATGTTTGAAATCGATGAAATCGATGAAGACCTCAAAGCTTTTAGAGACAAGATTGTTCAGCGATACGATGAGCTAAGAGCAAATACTATAGAGCAGCAGATCGACGTATTTACAAAGCATTTGTCGGAAGCTGCCATTGACTCAATGATCGCTCACTACTCTTCAAAGGAAGGTATTGAGATTGTCGAGAAGATGCCTGAGATTAGCGCAGACCTAGCCAGACTCAGCATCGACATGAACAAGTCTTTAATGGATGAGTTCATGAACGAAATCAAGAGGCAGGCAGATCAAGATTATTATGGATTTGACCCTGGCGATACGACTACTCTGAAGCCACAACCAAAACCTGGTTCAGAGGAAGATATGGACGATTTTTTTAAACGCTACGGTATCCTGTAATGCCGTATGGGGAATTAGTGCTAATGGTAACACGACGCATTTGCACTGCGTAGTTAAGAGTTCGATTCTCTTATTCTCCACCACCCACAGGTGCATCTAAAGGTGTAGACTATAGCTCAATGGTAGAGTAGCCCCCGTGGAGGGGTAGGTTGATGGTTCGAATCCATCTAGTCTCTCAATTTCGGAGGGTAGCTCAGCAGTTATACTTGTCGAGTAAGCGAACGTGGTGCCGCAATTGCCAAATTCAAAGGTAACAAGGTAGAGCAGCGGCATAAGGAGCCGTGTGTCGTTGGTTCGAATCCAATCCCTCCGGCCAAATCTCTGGGTAGCTCAGTAGTACTTGGCTCACAACAAAGGCGCGGTACCACAACTTTGTTGGTGGGCGGTGCGCGGTAGAGCGGCGGACATTTAATCCGACGGTCGGTGGTTCAAATCCATCCTCAGAGGCCAATATACACACGTAGTTTAAAGAGTACTAGCTTACGGGTTACAAAGGCACCTGGATATCCTGGGGCGAAATATATAGTGAGAACAACCTGCATTGAGCGGGGAGATGGTGGTGCAAATCCATCTGTGTGTGCCAACAATGTAAACAAAAACACAAATGTCGAAATTACCATTACAACTCGAAGAAGACGAATTCGCGACAGGAACTGTAATTTTTCAATTAGATGAGTTCGATGCGACTCCTTACCAGAATGGTATCAACTTTGGAATGGGTCGTGAAACTGAAAACGGCTACTTCAATGACCAGCATGATGAGCAGTTATCTGAAGCTTTAGAAAGGATGGCTAAAAACGAATTAAAGCCAATCCTTGATGAGTTTGGTTTAGAGTTGTGGGTCGAGACAGCAGAAAGCCTACACGAAATTCATGGATTTGCAGACGGCGATAGAGAAACTGCGCTGCATGTATGGCAACGTATTAAAGAAAAGTTCATCGAAGCTGGAGCAGAAGAATGGAAAAGACCATAATGACTGAACAAGAAGAAAAAGCAGCACTTCGTAAGCTAACTGAATCTGGTTTCGTTGTAATTGTGAGTAATCCTCATGCAGCCAGATTCGATGAAAAATATACAGCATATAAGCCCATCGGTAGACTTAATGGTGACTGGCTTCCGCTAAACAACAAAGGAGAACATTTTAATGGAACTAATCTTCAAGAGAGAACAAGCGCTTAGGGATCTTAAAGACCGCGCATTTCTGTTAGGTTCTGATGTTTGTGAAATCAGTCAACATGTGCTAGAGAATAAAGACTTCGCTATCTGTAGCGGGTGTTCTCATAATGGTAAAGTCGACAAACCACAGAAACACCACTATGGGACGGGAGGGTTGGTTTGTCATACGTGGGAAGTCGTGAATCTTTGTGAGCTTAACCGAGGATGGTTTGAGGCAAAGCTAGGTAAGAAAATCGACGAGAAGGCACTGTTTCTTGCCGCGTTGTTTCATGACATCGGGAAGGTATTTGATTATAAATGGAATCTTGACAGTGATACTCCAGATATGTGGATTTCGACTCCACACAAGAGAAATATTTATCATATCTCACGCTCTGGTTTGATATGGCATGATGCGGTAAAGGAAACGAAGAAATTCGAAGATATTCATGATGAAGTGTATCACGCGATCTTAGCACATCATGGATTAAGAGATTGGGGTAGTCCGGTAATGCCTAACACACCTATCGCCTGGCTTTTACACCTCTGCGACAATATGAGCGCAAGAATGTATGAAGCTGGGAGTTTCGATGCGTTGAACTACACTAAGCCGTAGTTCAAGCCCAAGACGCTTTGGATCAATTAGTGCGTAAGTCTAGTATTCCCGATAATATATAGTAGCGTGGGCCCACAATACTTTAAAATACGGAAAAAAGACGACAAGTAAGCTGTGCTTTATGTAAGTACAGACAAATCGGCTCCCTTGGTTGGGAGTAGGTGGTGGTGCAAATCCGCCAGGCGTCCCAATATATGGTGGAGTAGCTCAATGGAACGTAAATCAAGTATTCCCTACGATAAACCAGGCGCGTCGACACAATCGGAGACAATACGGAAAAAAGATGATAAGTGTAATCGGGAAACCGATGTCAGAGCACAGCCTTGATAAAGCTGAGGTAGGCGGTTCGATTCCCCCCTCCACCACCAACTAAATATGAACGGACATTCAGACGTGTCGGAAGAAGACTACGATAAGTTGAAAATTAAATCCTTACAAGACTAATGGAATCACCAACAAAAGAACAAATTTTCGAAGCAGCAAAAACGTCGAAACAAGCGCGTGATGCTTTGATGAAACTATATCCGTCGGTCTTTGAAACCGATAAGTACCTAGACCTGACTAAACTATTAGTTAATACTGATTTCGAACCTACCAGTGGTGCTATGCTTAAGAGGCAACCATTCACCATTGAGTCGGTATTGCAAGCTTCATCGAAGACGACCAACGTACTTTTAGCAGTGCGTGGTGTTGGAAAATACCTGGGTAAGGGCTTCTATTTGTCTGATTCTTTTAATTGGGAAATAGTAGTTGATGATGCTGGTGGTGAGTCAGTTTTAGTCCCTACAAAAAAAATTAAATAAACCTGGGTCGCAAGGCCCTTAACGCCCGGTAGCTGAGACAGCTCAAGCGCGCCCCTGAAGAGGGTGAGAGACCAGTGCAACTCTGGTACGGGCGACCAACCTTATGAAAGTAGCAATTATTGGAACAAGAGGATTCAACGATTATGTAGCTCTCAAAACGAGAATGGCTGTCTTTGAATCCAAATACGGAAAGGTCACAAGCATCGTAACAACAGATTGTTCTGAAATGGGTCCCGATAAGTTGTTAAGAGATCATGCCGAAGATCATGGAATTCCTGTGGAAGTTGTAGAAAATTCCTGGGAAAAGGACAAGAACGAAGGACTAATTAGATCAGTCGACTGGTTGCTGTTGGTTTGGGACGGCGAATCAAAAGGTTCTCGCCATTCACTACATATCGCGTTGGAAAACAAGAAACCTGTGTTTGCGTTAATGTATAAAACAGAATAGCTGCTTTAGGGGTCGTGGTATAACGGTTATTACACTAGACTGTCACTCTAGAAACACGAGTTCAACTCTCGTCGATCCCGCCAACCTTATGCAAAAAAGAGTAACTATAGTAGCAGACACAAATGATGCAGATTATGTAACAGCAATCAGCGATATTGATGATGATTTTGAGTCTTATTTCGGCGAACTCATTGAGGCGATTAAAAACTTCGAGCCATACAAAGGAAAAAGTAAGTATTCTACTTTGGAGCACACACATCGACACAATTGGCCAACTGGCGAATTAGTCCGAGAGGACCTTGGTGAGAAATATCCAGAGCAGATCTACTCTCAATTTCCTGAAGATATGATCGAAGCTTTTAGTGAGTACCTCCCACATGGCGAATATGGGATACATACGATTGAATCGATAACGATCTCACAAGTTCAACACGAAAAGAAATTACTTTGATGTTCCAGATTTGGGGATTTATAGACGCAATGTGGTGTATACTGGATTTCGCAGATGATGAGTATGATGCTTATCTCTGCGCCAGTAACCACAGTCGAAACTTTGACAATGAAGAATGGGTAAAGATCATAACTCCAGACGGAAAATTATTATGACCGACGACGAAATCAGATCAGAGCTAGCTGTGCTTGCTGTGAGGTCTCGTAGACTGGCTGAGGTACAGATCAAGTTAGAAAGCAAAATAAACCGAAAACATATGAAGTTGGCTGCAGAAGTGGATAGAATTCAAGCATTATGTCCCCACAACGAAGTTACTGGTGGGATGTTCTGTAATCAATGTGAGGTCTGTGGTTATGTTGATCTCTGAAGCACTTAGTCGGTACCTAGCTCATGTTAAAGAAATGTCTGCTAGGGTTTACAAAAATTTTCCAGACTTACCCAAGTTTGTTCCGTACAATTGGGTAGATTCAATGTTTCAAGAAAGGTTAATGCGTCTTGGAAGAGAATACAGAGATTACGACCTTGAATTTGGTGATACCAAAACAATTAGCATGGTAGTCAACGCAACATTACAAGAAGACTATGTTAAGCACTTCGCTTAGATAAAGTGCCGTTATACCGTAGGAGTAGCGGGCCAGACTGTAGATCTGGCGCCTTCGGGCTCGGGTGGTGCGACTCCATCACGGCACACCAAAATTCATGTACGTTCCTTAGGAGGTTGGCTTAGAGGCAGCAATGGTCGAAAAGACCCGCATGAAGAGGAGTAATTAACCTCCAATGTGCCTATAATGAGTGGGATCCTGACTCCTCGGTATGTAGGGTCTGTTCGAATTACACTTTAGAAACCTGTGATAGCGTCGCGCGGCAATATCCAGACTAGAGCAGATCGTAAGTACCTGGAGGTGTGTAACTGAGAGATCTTAAATGGCCCGGAATCGACCGGGTGATCACGAATCGCTGTTAATACCGGGTTCGTACCATCCCTTTGGCGTGAAAGCACACTATTGAACTGTGAATATTTCTTTATGATTGAATATCCTTCGATAATCAATTCCAGCAAAGCTCCCCGAAAACATTGTTTCATTTATGATAAGTTAGATGGTTCGAACTTCCGAGCAAAGTACACCCGTAAGAATGGGTTTGAGTTGTATGGAACAAGAACACAACTAATCGATCAGACGACTCCAATGTGGGGAGAAATGGTTCAGGTGTTTGAACAGAACCTGAAAGAACCATTAACAGATTTCTTCAAATCGGATAGAGATTACAGAAACCATCGAGAGATAATTGTGTTTGGTGAGTTTCTAGGTGAAAACAGCTTCGCAGGAAGACATGTAGACGAACCACATCGCATCGTATTATTCGATGTAATGGTTGGTCATAAAGACAGGAAGTTCCTCACTCCTATAGAGTTCGAAAGAGACATCGCAAGTATTCCTGGAATCGAAACTCCAATGGTTCTTGAGGTTGGTAATTTAACTGACCAATTGATTAAAGATATTCGAGAAGGGAAGTACGACGTAGACGAGGGAGTGATCTGTAAAGGAACAGAAAGATCAGGCGCATATTGTGGTGGAGTGTGGAAATGTAAAATCAAAACCAACGCATACATTGAAAAGCTGAAGAGTGAATTCAAGGATGACTGGTTGAAGTACGGAGAATGAGCCAGTATAAGAAAAAAATACGAACTAGATTCCGTGAAGAAGTATTTAAGCGCGATAATTATACCTGTACCTGCTGTCCAAGAAAAGACGGGCTGGACGCGCATCACATAACTGATAGAAACGAATTACCTAATGGAGGCTACGTTTTAGAGAATGGGATCACTTTATGCCCAAGCTGCCATAGAAAAGCAGAATTGTGGCATGAATCTAGGCACACAGATTATGTCCGTGGCTACCATCCGACAGATCTATACGCAATAATTGGTTCAAGTCTTTTGAGCGCAACACGCGCAAGTGAAAAACTAAAATAAACATGGAACTACAACTCGTCTGTGAATGCTGCAAGTCCACCTCAGAATTTGAAAACAGTCTGCTAGCGTGGGAAGAAGGTTGGGAATTAGACGGAGTAAGGATATGTCCATCTTGCTCAGAAGAAAAAGAAAAGAAAGAAAAACATGAAGACGTTAGTCATACCGGACATACACAACCATGTGGATTGGATCGAACCAGCCCTAATCGAGTATCACAAGCAGTTTCAGTATGATGAAGTAGTGTTTCTTGGAGATTACTTTGATAACTTCCATGACACACCATTCATCGCAGCCAAAACAGCAACCTGGTTAAAGAACTCTCTATCTCAACCGAACAGAGTGCATCTGTTAGGAAATCACGACATGCCTTATATGTGTCCAGGTAATGCCTCACAATGGTGTCCTGGATTCACAGCAGAAAAGAGCAGAGTAATCAATTCAACGATAAGTGTTGCCGAATGGGCCAAGCTCAGGCCGGCATATTATTCGAATGATTGGTTGTTCAGCCACGCAGGCATTCAAGAAGTTCTAATCCCTTACAATCCGAATGGTATGTTGGGGCCTGAAGAACTTGTCAGGGTTGCAGAGCAAGAGTTAGAAAAGGTAAAGAGAGGATTAGAATCTCCGCTGTTTATGCCCGGCGCTAGATTTGGGCAAAAGAATATTGGTGGACTTACTTGGTGCGACTGGGAAGATGAATTCATTCCTTATCCATATGTGAATCAAATGGTAGGTCACACGCCTGGCTCTTATCCAAGAGCACAGCACCTCCCACATTCCAAAAACTACTGTGTCGATTGCTCGGCAACTGTCGTATTAATCACCGACGGAAATGCAGAGTTTATCAGAAAACCTTCAAAGAAAACAAAAAGTGACCCTGTAATCGAAGATGATGAAATTTGACTATATTACTTGCAGTTGTGCTGGGGATGGAATTCAGATCTGTAGCGATAAAGACTATAAAGTTGTCTACTTCGCTATGTTTGAAGTCCAGCCTAGTAAAATGCCTCTACGAGAAAGAATTCGTAGAGCATGGTTAACATTGATTGGGAAGATCGATGTCTTCAACGATCAGCTTGTACTTGATGCTCCTGAAGTGCAGAAACTAATCGAAGTTTTACAGAAAACACAGAGTGAGTAAACATAAAGAATTTAGAGTATTCCATTGGGATACATTCAGTGGTGGAACTATTCTGTTGGACAGCTTCAGTACTTGGACTGAAGCCTACGATTTCATCAAAGACAGATATAAGGGCAGGATTGGTGGGGGCGGCGCGGATAAAGTAGAAATTGTGAATGACCTTGGGGTAGTTATAGACTCTTACCCTGTGCGTTAATTCGAATCATTGCTGTGGTGGCGAAGCGGTCGAACGCAGCGGTCTGCAAAACCGCTAACACCTTGGGTACGTCGTCGGTTCAAATCCGACCCACAGCTCCATTAAATAAAGTCATGAAATTCGAAGACATCCTTCAAATCGTGTGTGTCATCCTCTGTTTCATTCTTGGCTATATTTTTGGCCTTATGTTTGTAACGGCTGAGAAACAGGAACCAAAAATTCAGAAAATCGAACAGAAAGTATAGTATGTACGGGGACATTCTAGGTAAAGCTTTGGAAGGCATGGTTCAAGCTGTTATTGGAGTTATAGCTATCTTTGTAGCGATCGCTCTTCTTATAGGCTTTGTAATCGGACGAACAACAAAATCTGAAGAGAAACCAAAAATCGAACAACATGAGTCTGGAACAAGAAGAGGAGAGCAAATACCATCCAGATGATGAGGATGTTGCAATCAAACACATAGCTAAATGGAAAGCTAAGAATGGATGCGACAATAACAATATCTTTGACAGAAGCGGAGATCAAGGAAGTGCTATTCCAGCATCTCAGGAATAACGGCTACGACATTCCCAATAAAGATGCAATTTACTTGCGCTATAATTCATACAACTGTACTCATAGCGCAGGAGCAGAATACAAAAGATCCTCAAACGGAAATAATCCCGACATACACTAGGATAACGCGTCATTAGCTCAATTGGATAGAGCAGCGAGCTTTTAACTCGCAGGTTCTCGGATCGTACCCGAGATGACGCACCACAAACTACCTAACTTATGAATACGGCTAGGAGAAACAACACAAGAGAGGCGAAGGACAAAGAACTCATTCGTTGTGAGATGGAGTTGCGTGAGCTTTGGAAAATTCAGAGACACGCACCTAAGCACAAACTCGATGAACCTCGTTTCGCGGGTTATAAGAAGTTCTTCGTACTGCGTGATGACGTAGCACGAAGGAAGGATGCCCAGACTTTTCACGAAATCCTGAATCTGGTCAACGATTGCATTATTTCGAAGAACGAACATTTCGTCACCAGAGAAAGGATTCCTGGGACGAACAAATACATTGAGCGTATTCGTACGCCTGAGTTGCGAGGAATCACTACGCAGCGTTGGGAGAAGCTTAACCTCCCAAAGCATATCAAGAAGTGGTTTCGACTTTCTGGTCGTTGGATTAAACATCCTTACGGTAACTTTGTGTATGAACAAAAGCGATGGCATTTTGACCTTCCATGGATGTTCGTACACAAAACTGAGCCGCATTATATTACCGAGATCCCGACGATCTACCCGGAGATCGAAGCCAAGGAAGACGAAATTAGGAAGAGAATGCAAGGTTTGGGTGGATGGCACAGGCTTGCACACCTTAAAGGGCAGCGACATCATTGTCGCGATGAGTGGGGATTGAGCATACTTAAGCATAACGAACTCAATAAGCTCAATCTCCAAGAAATCAAGGAATGGAAAGATGATCATCAAAGACACATTGAGTAGACCTATACAGGTCGGTGATTTTATCACTTATCACACGACATACCAAAGCACGCAGGTGATGGAAATTGGCATCGTAAGTAAGCTACCTAAACCAGATGACACTACCGAATGGTTTCAGGTAGCTTACTTGGATTACATATTTACTGCGATTACAGATCCCCATAAATACAAGATTCGAAAAATCAGAAAGAAGACAAGAAGTTATAGTGCTTGTCTTCTGATCCCCGAAGATCAGATATTCAACATGAACTCATTTAGTCTTGAAGATTTACAAAAAATCAGAGAGGCTAGAGACAAAATATTAAGCAACAAGGAAGATGGTTGACGGAATTAATAGACCAATCAAAGTGGGTGATATTCTTGCAACCCCAAAACGAAGTAGAAAGTTTTTTAAGACCATTCTCGTAACTGACGTGGGTATAAGTGTGTTAAAAGGTGTATATCCACACTTTTCTCTGAAGGATAATAATAAATGGCAATTTGGTCGTGCATCGATCACGTTGAGACCTCCTGCCTACGCTTATAAGAAAAACGAAGTCGGTATTGTTCTTAATGCGGGGAATCTTGAAAAAGTTCCAATGTTCTACAAAGGTTCATGGGGGGCGGAGCGTCCAATTGCAGTATCTAACTGTATTGGACTTGCCGAAGCATTAGACCGCATCGCTCTTGAAGCTTTACTTCGATGGAGAGAGGAATTATTAAACGGAGCTAAACTAACAAATGATCCAGCATGGAACACTCTACTGACGCGTTAGGAAGACCAATTCAAGCAGGCGATTTTGTCCTGCGTCCAATCACAGATTCTCATCAAATCGCAGTGGTTAACAGTATTTCAAGTTTAATTGGAGGTAACCGACTCATAGAGATCATTGTTCCGAAGTTTTCGTCACGTTTCAACCATAAGACTAGAACTAACAGAGTATACATCACCACAACTACCATTAGACTTTCCGCAAATTACGCTTCATTGATACATGTTCCTGAAATGGACTTAATGGTCTGCAAGCCAATACAGGCACTTCTTAAAGGCTGGCACGGAGACAACTTCAATAAAATGCTCGATAAGTTAATGGACCTCAGCAAGAAAGCAAAAGAAGCATGTTTGACGCAGTAGGACAACAACTCAATATGGGAGACTTGGTATTGGCTGTTGTAGCAAACAAACAACTACAACCAGCAAGGATAACGGCAATAATTGATCCAAACCCTGCTCCACTGTCGCTTGGTAGACTCTCCATAAAATTTGTAACTCTGCGTGGTAGTAGTAGAGATGGTATATACGTTAATTATAAGGCCGGATTTGGCAAAAAGAAATTTAGTAGTTTTTCCCCCATCAATGATCGGGTAGTCAAGATACAACACTATGATGTAGCGAATGCTAAGCCAGTTGGTGCTTGGTGGGTTAACTGGATGCTTTATGTCAAAATTCCGGAACGACCTGATAACTATCCTTTAAGACAAGAACTAGAAAACGTTTACAGAGAGAAACTGACAGACTTACTGAATGAGCAATACAATAATTGAACCTGGTTACACAATCCCAGTCCACGATCATGGATTCGTAAGATACATCGATCACATGGGTAGCGACCAGCGAATTGTGGAAGCGGCGAGAATTTCATATAAATCTCCCAGTAAAGGACCCGAGCAGGATAAACGCCTGCTTGAGTACCTTTATAAAAACAAACACACTTCTCCATTTGAGATGTGTAAGATAACGTTTAACATAAAAATGCCGATCTTTGTAATGAGGCAGTATGTTAGACACCGTATGCAGAATCTCAATGAAGTGTCTGCAAGATATACACAGCTACCAAACGAATTTTACATTCCTAAAGCTTGGCGCCCACAAGACACCAAGAATAAGCAAGGATCGATCGCCACAGAAGATTGGAATCCTGCTCTCCCTGATTTTAATTGGGATACTGGCGGAAAGAACGCAACAGAAGCGTTGGAATCTGTTTGTAAACATGCGTATTATACATACGAGAAGCTGCTTGAAGCCGGGGTAGCTCGTGAAATGGCTCGCATGTCTCTTCCTATCAACGTTTATACCGAAGTTTACGTTACATGGGATTTGAAGAATTTTCTTCATTTTCTTGGTCTTCGTGATGACTCTCATGCACAAGCTGAGATTGTTGATTACGCAAGACCTATGAAGCAAATTGGTCAGATCCTATTCCCGTGGACATTTGAAGCTTACGAAAAATACAAGTTTGTAGTACCTAAACCTACGGCTACGATCCCGAGCTATACCGTAGAGCCTAAAAGCTGGAAATACGTATAATGTGGACAATGTTTTGGGACATGCACTCTGGTGGTGGTACTAAGATTCCACCATATGAGAAAATCTATATCGAAGCTCCCCTCGATGACGCTCTGAGAGTTTTCCAGAGCAAATTTAATGAAAATCCTTACGAAGTAGCTTGCGAATGTTGTGGTCAAAATTACTCGGTCAGCGAGTATCCAGATCTACTACAGGCTTCTGGTTATCATCGTAACTGCAAATGGAGCAACAAAGAAAATGGATACATTGAAGGTGGCGATAAGCGTTATTTGACCATCGAAGAATACGAAAAGCTACCATATGTCAAAATCATCAGACAACGAGACATCTACCCACACGAACTCCTCCACGAACTCCCAGAGCGCCCATGGTAGCTGTACTTGTGGAGCGCCTGGAACGGACTTGCATTCGTGCCCATTCCGTTCCGACGTCTACGGTGACAGTACTACTTTATGTAATTGCTGCAGGGAATGTGCGCATCAGTGTGCTATGGACATCTAACATGTTTAAATCTACAGGGCGGTTGGCATACGATCCAGCCGCCCGCATTAAATCAGAACCTTGGTGGTTGATATTAAGAACTGATCCGGAAATAGTAAACTATTATCAGCACTGGCTGAAGCAGAACTATGACCTTCAGTTTGAGAAAACCGTCTGGGGTTCCCACATATCAGTAAATAGAGGAGTAGCCCCGAAGTACAAAGATCTATGGAAAAAGTACCAAGGTGAGAAGATTGAATTCACCTACTCCAACAGCATCTATCGTAAACACTGGTTCTTCTGTGTTGATGCTCAGAGCGAAAGATTGATGGAGATTCGAGAAGAACTTGGTCTAAGTAAGCTTCCTCCTGCGGGATTTCATATTACGATTGGGAGGATCAATAAACCGTATTTACAAAGAAAGAAAGAACAATGGGAACATTTTTTGGTGGAATCTGGGCTATCCTGTGGATCTTCGGCTGGTGGAGTTTCCTCGCTATACTCGCTTACACCATAATAGGTGCAGTTGTGTTTTGTGCGATTTCTGCCAAAGCACAAGATGAAGGCGGACATGCAGACGCTTGGAAATACCTGTTGTTTGCATTAGCTTGTGGTCCTGTCGGTTGGTTCGGATATACTCTTTGGATTGGTGGAAAAATAGCCAAGAAAATCGATATCGACAAAGTGTCAATTTGGATCTGTAAACCCAAAACTCCTAAGAAATGAGGTACAACGAAGAACACCTTTTCATTATAGTCGGAGGCATAGTTGCTATCTTTCTAATAATATTTGTGTATAAATCAAAGGTTCTGGATGTAGAAGTTCAGACGAGGAAAACAACATTAGAGCAGGTCCAAGGGCAAGCAGAATCCATCGAGATTACTCCAGATGGTGCAGTAAAAATCAGTCTTAAGAAATAACTTCGCCGTAACTGGACACGTTGTTCAGCCGGCTCAATTCAGTGACTCCTTTTAGAAATTAGTATGAGTGCAACAGCAGCAAACGCATTGGTGAAGGAAATCCTCGACGACGAAGACATGAAAGAGCTTCCTAACGGTAAAGTGTGGGCAAACTTCGGCAATGGTGCATATACGGTCATCCACTCTGCAAATGACGTACTGCCTGCTGGTGAGTACGAAGTAAGTGTGACCCCACAAAATATTAAATTCATAGAAAAGAAGCCTTCTTCGGATGAACTTATGTTCACCACCAAAAATTCCATGGCGAGTAAACTCTCCAAGGAAATTGAAGCCTTTTGGGGTAAAGCGGATACATTCAAGCAGCATGGCTTCTTACACAGACGTGGTTATTTGCTTCATGGCAAGCCTGGTTGTGGTAAAACCTGCTTGATTAAACAAATCACCACCGACTTTGTGGAGAAGGACGGTATCGTGATCCACGCAGAAGGACGCATCAATAACGTCATCCTTGGCGTGAATATGCTGCGTTCTGCAGAGGCTAAGCGTAGAATTCTTGTCGTCTTTGAAGATGTCGAGGAAATTTGTGCGTACAGTGAGACTGAGCTACTCAGCTTCCTGGATGGTGCAGACCAGACAGAGCATCTCATCAGCCTCGGTACAACTAACTACCTGAGCAGCCTGCCTGAGCGTGTAGTTGGTCGCCCTCGTCGTTTTGACCGTGTGGTGGAAATCAAGCCTCCGGATTCCGAACTCCGTAGGGAATATTTCGGCAAGAAACTAGGCATCACTGACGAAGAACTGGAAGAGTGGGTTTCCAACTCTAACGGTTTTAGCTTTGCGGCTATGAGTGACCTTGTGATCTCCGTGAAGTGCCTCGACCAGAAACTGGAAAAGGCAGCGGCTTCTCTGAGAACTTTGTTGAAAGAAGGTGATCTTTAAGCTTGCGCTTTTTGCGTAAAGTGATAAGATCATATTATGTTAAGTAACCTATCACTTTCGAGTCTCTCCGACCTCGCTTATTGCTTGGGTTCTTAACGTATGTATTGATCTTATTGATTTACGTATTTACTAAGGACCCTAGAAATAGGGTCCTTTTTATTTGCGGATATGGCGGAATTGGTAGACGCGCCTGACTTAGGATCAGGTCCCGAAAGGGGTGTAGGTTCGAGTCCTATTATCCGTACCAGCTATGGATGACATTTATAGAGAAAATGAAGAACTGAGCAAAGAACTGGAGCGAATAAAACATGGGATAAAAACGGGCGATATTTGTTTGATCGTAGATGGTAACGACATGGCCGATTGGGGCTGGGTTACTCAAAACGACAGAAACACCGACATTCGTCTCTTGGAACTTAAAATCCAGAATCTGATGAGAGAAATCTCTGACGAAGAATACATCAGACTTGTAAAAAGAGTCAAAGACGCACGTGACAACAGAACGACAAAAACTTGTAGATGATTATCATGCAAAGCAAGTGGACGCTTTCTATTCTGAATGCACCCACCCAGTAACACCCGAAGATAAAGCACACAATCTCAAATTAGCGGCTATGCTCGACGAAGCCGCTAAAGCAATCGAAGAATACGACAAACTACATCCATATGAGCCTCCTGCAAAAAATTAACGACGATCTCAAAACCTCTCTCCTGGCTAAAGACACCACTCGTTTGCGTGTTATTCGTAACCTCAAAACTGAGATCACGAAAGAGTCGCAGCTTCCGAAGAACTCAGGCAAAGAACTAGCTGATCCTGAACTACTTGATGTAATCCGTCGTGTCGAGAAAAGACATTTGGATTCGATCGATCAATTCACTAAAGGTAATCGCGAAGATCTCGTGAAGACTGAAACTGAAGAACTCGAAGTAGTGAAGGGCTATCTTCCGAAACCTGCTGATCCTGAAACAGTACTTTACTATGTGGCTTTGGCAATGGACCAAACTAAGTCATCTTCCAAAAAAGACATGGGTAAGGTCATCAACAAAGCTTTCGAGTTGAGTAAAGGTGAAATAACCCGAAAACAAATTTCCGAAGTTGCAGCTAAAACACTGAATTAAATGAAAACACTCGTTACATTTCTGGCTATCTGTTTCCTTTTTACTCTTGCTTCTTGTGACTACACACCACAGCAGGTGCAGGAAATCAATAAGCAGCGAGCAGACGAAAGAGAGTTTGTTGGAAGTCTTCCTGATGTGGGTGACGTCTATAGAACTTGGTTCGTAACTCCAGGTGGCCATAATCATGCAGTATACTACGTTAAAGGTAACCCGGTTATCACGACGAACTATACTGAGACATCAGGCAAAACAACTTATAACAGAACAGCCGTCTTTATTGATGGTGTCGAATACATCAAAAAAGCAGAATAACAACAAAGGGTGAGTGGCAGAGTGGTTTAATGCAGCGGTCTTGAAAACCGCCGAAACCGTAACCAATCGTGTTCCGTGGGTTCGAATCCTACCTCACCCGCCACACTTTTATGTGGGAAGTAATATTACTCATCATATGGTCAATTGTTGGTTTTGGTGGGTTCTTGTTCATTGCCGTTGGTACATCCGATAGTGGAGCAACTGGAACTCATTTTTTGGATAGAATGAAATTTAGATACCAACTTCCGGTGATTATACTTGGAGGACCGGTGATCATATTTCTTGCTATGATTTTCAAGATAGCAGAGCATTGGGAAAACAAAGGTTACACAGAGCTATTTAATTCGGTTACAGACGTCGATAATAGCCGCAGAATTCCAAGATTATCTGACGAAGTTATACGCTTACAAAGAGAAGTTCTGGAATTGCAGCGACAACGAGACAATCAAATTAAGTGGATCGACGACGCAAAGACTGAGATGGAGAAATTGAATTACCGTCCTGATAAATTGGTCCGCTTGTTGAAGATGGAGCCTCATAAAGTCTTAGTGTCTTTATCTCAAGAAGACGAAGAAGTCACCGAAATCAGAAACTTGCGAATAACATGACTAAAGGGCAAAGAATATCTGAGGAAAATAGAAAGATTTGCAACAACATGACTTATGAGGAGCGCTTAGCCGCACATGAGCATGCAATGCAACTAATCTTTCCTAACGGCTACAAGCGATGTTTCTGTGGAATAGCTTATTGTGCGACGTTGGACGAACCAAGAGATTGCCTTTGTGGTACATGTCCAAACGACGCTACTTGTGATGGATCAGACGAGCCTGTAATTGATCTATGATACTTTCGGCTGAAGAAGAATTAATCAAAGGATTGTTAGCTGAAATCGATGAACTTGAATCCGAGCTGGCAATGGCAAAGGCAAAAGACCGAGCAAATAGATCAGTAATCGAAGCAGTGATACGAAGAGCAGAAAGAGCAGAGTTTGAATTAATGAGGTTAAAGAGAAACCTATGACACCTCCAAGAGTTTTTGACCTTCGGTTAAAAAAGTTCACACCGTTTGGTCCCTGGATTCCTTGGGATAAACCTGAGGAATTCCGACTGGACCGAGCAACAGAAATAAAGGATAGTCGAGGAAACATGATTTATGAAAATGACCTCGTCCGAACTACATTCAATCACTGGTTAGGAGATCATGTTTCGACCCAGGAGCATGTAGTGAAGTTCAGCAATGCAAGATTTGAACTCAGTGGTATTGGAATGACCGAGTTCGACACCTTAGACATCATTTAGCAGAAGGAAGGTTGACAGAGTGGTAATGTGCCGGTTTGCTAAACCGAGGCCAGCCCGAAAGGGTTGCACTGGTTCAATCCCAGTACCTTCCGCCATTTATTATGGAACTCGACCCGAATCGTTCTGATGATTACAAGTTTTATGATCTCGAACGAGCAATTACAAAGTTGGAAGAAAAGGTCGACCAACAACAAACGTTGATCGACCAACAACAAACGTTGATCGACAAGCTTAATTTTGAAATCGAAAATTTGAAAGTGGACCTTAACTCCCTGTACCGACAATGACCAAGGAACAATTTAAAATGAAATATCCCGGAGTCAGCCTCGACACTCCTGATGATATTGATGAGGCTCGTGAGTTAATTGAGTCTTACCAAACAGACGTAGCCCCAACGATTAACCCTAACGTTCAGATGCGCACCTTTGACGAACAGTTTCTGGTGAAGAGTTATGAACTGATGTGTGAAATGATGAGGGACTATGAAGCTAGTCAAGGAAATTAAATCCAAAGAAGGAGAGGTCCACTTTAGGAGGTGGGCCTTTTTTGAGACCAAATACTTATCGGTCTATTACCATGAAATCTTTAAGGCCGATAAAGATAAGCACAGGCACAATCATCCTTGGAATATCTTTACGGTAATTCTTTCGGGAGGTTATGTTGAGGAAACCGAGAATGGTAATATCCTCAGACGCAAGTGGCACATGGCAAATAGATGGCGTAATCAATTTCACAAGATTAAGCGTCTGTTATCTAATAAAGTGACCACTCTTGCAATTTGCTACGGTAAAAGAAAAGACTGGGGTTACCAACTCAGTGATAACGTCACAATTTCAAACGACGAGTACCGTAAGCTGAAACATGCTCAACCGTACGAGTTCATCAATCGCAGAGAATGAAATACAACAAGAATATTCACGTCTTTGGTGGGGGTACGGTAGCGCATATCTCCAATCATTTTGCAATAACCGCACCAGCATATGGTTCGACTGCGTTCAAACTTGCTAACCTTTGTCGCAAGCGTTTCTCCTGCTATGTCTGGACAGAGCTGACAAGAATGGCAGGCGGCGCAAGAATGGAAACTAATGAAGATATTTTCAAGCGTATCAAGGAATTAAAGGAGATACCTGATACAAAGATTATTTTCCTTAATTGCGCCTTGTGCGATTGGGAACCTAATTACTTGGAACTGGAAGACGATACCGGAAAGATCACAGGTACTGTAGAGTTAGGTAAGTATGCTCCGAGATTGAGCAGCCGTGGTCCATCACCGTATGTCACGGTGAATCCCGCAGACAAAGTCGTCAACACAATCCGAGAAGGACGTAAAGACATCTTCCTGGTAGCTTTCAAGGCAACTTGTGGAGCAACCAAACAGGAGATGTATGAGAAGGGCCTTAGATTGTGCAAGGAAGGCTCCTGTAACCTCGTTCTGATCAATGACACCAAGACACACTGGAACATGATCATAACGCCTGAGGAAGCAGCGTATCACGAAACACAGGATCGTGATGAAGTCTTGAAAAATTTGGTGGATATGACTTTCTACAGAAGTCAGCTCACATTCACACAGTCTACCGTAGTCGATGGTCATCCTGTGAAATGGGATGATGCAATTGTTCCCCATGCGCTTCGAACGGTTGTCGATCATTGTGTAAAGAAAAATGCTTATAAGCCATTTAAAGATGCTACGGTGGGTCACTTTGCCTGTAAGCTTGCTGATGATGAGTTCCTGACTAGTATTAGGAAATCGAACTTCAACAAACTCTATGAAACTGGATTGGTTAAAGTCAAAACTGACGGGCCTGATACCGTTATCGCGTATGGCGCAAAACCATCAGTCGGCGGTCAATCACAAAGAAGGGTGTTTAAAGATCATCCTGGATATGATTGTATTGTACACTTTCATTGTCCTCTTCGACCTGACGCGCTGCATTCAATCCCTGTTCGTTCCCAGAGGGAGGTAGAATGTGGAAGTCACCAGTGCGGCCAAAACACTAGCGATGGTTTGATGGAATATCCTGAATATGGGGTGAAGGCTGTTTATCTCGATCAACACGGTCCAAATATTGTATTCAATAAAGATGCAGATTCAAATAAAGTGATCGAGTTCATTGAAAAGAATTTTGACCTTGAGCAAAAAACCGGAGGGTATCAATTAAGTGCAGAAAACAAAACTTGAAATTATAGACGAGACCGTCGCAGCCTACCGCACTAATAAAGATAGAGCTAGACAGTACTCACTCGGCAGTGGTCGAACTGTTTGTAAATACATCACGGATGACGGTAAGAAATGCGCGGTCGGTAGGTGTATGGCGAAGCCTTTAGATGTCGAAGGTGGTGTACGGATGTTGGCATACATGTACTACCAAAAATCTGGAGTTAGTTGTAAACATCTGGACGATTTATTAAAGCCAGAGTACAGAGGACACGAACTAGGATTCTGGGTATATCTTCAGAGCTTGCATGATACCGAGGGATACCACGATGAAAATGGTTGGACAGACCGTGGTAAAGAAGCGATCGAATTCGTAAAAAAAATATATGCCAAAAACAAAACTTGAAATCATCGAAGAAACTGAACAATACTATAGCGATGCGAGCAAGCGTGGGGGTATTTACCGCGAAGGTGATCCTAATAACCTGAGGTGTAAATATATTACTCCAGATGGTAAAATGTGTGCCGTGGGTAGATGCATGATTGCACCCAAAGATTACGGCACTGGGGTCTGCGGTATCGTGTATAATCACAATATCAGATATGGCTCAGTAGACGAGCTGGATGAACTGCTTAAAGAGGAATATCGCGGTCATGATATTGGATTTTGGGAATCACTCCAAATGCTTCATGATATAAATGTGCATTTTAAAGATGGCACATGGAGTGATTGGGGCCTAGCAGAACTTCATTTATTAAAAGAACAATATGCTTGATTTCTTCATTCACATATTAGTTGGGTTGTGGCGGTGGTTGGTGCGATTATTCACACCAATTAAGTATCCAAAGGGAGTCATCAGAGTAAATTCTTCCGGAGGACTGTCAGGTTCCAGGCACATACAAGTGATGGTTAATCTCAAGAAAAAAGAAGGTAACTACTACACTATCAGCTTTGACAAATTCATAGGTCATGTTAGCGAATGGACCGCTGAAGTCATAATAGAAAAGCTGGCAACGGTACAACCTAAAAGTGAAATCGAAATCATTGACCCATATGAGGCAGAATTGTTCTTCCTCCAAAATCCATGAAATATCTTAACCGTCATTTCTTCATCGCCTTCTTCTATACTTGGGCGGCAATTGCGTTAACAGCAAAATTAGTAGGCTTCATTACAGTATCTTGGTGGCTAGTAGCCTTTCCGATGCTGTTTTTCATTGTTGCAGGTTCATTATTACTCTTTGTTGATCACACAAAGAAGTTGATTCTATACACAATCGCAGGTATTGTTGGTTTAACCGTAGCATTACTTGACTGGTTCGAAAAAGAACAGAACGGTTGGTAGTTTAATGTGTCTATAGTGTAGTGGTTGCGAAAGCTAAGCACTTCAGATTGTGAATCTGACGGGACCGGTTCGAATCCGGTTAGACACCCCAACAAATATGAAGCTATCGTGTTTAATTAATGGACACAAGTTTGTAACTAACGTTGTGTACCAATTACCTAACGGCCACAGCATAACAGAAAGAGTCTGTATTTGTTGTGGTTATTGTCCAACTTGGGAAAGATGATTGTTAAAGCAATCGAATGTCCTGTATGCGGTGATAAAATCTATAGCCGCTGCGATGGAGACAAGCAAAATTGCTGTTGTGGGTACGCCTCAATATCAGGACATCCTACAGAACCCACACTCTCTCCATTGATCGAAGATATCGAATTAATTGATCTCGAAGTAAATGCCACTGAGAACGATCTGTTTATAGATTGGAATCTCAAATACGACCAATTTGGAATTATCTCTGAATTTGCCGACCAACTAGACTCATACCTGAAATAACATGCCTCTCTTTCTTGACACCCTGCCCACCGTTCCCGAAGAAATCAAGAACGCCCCTAAGCGTATCCAAGCATCGGGAAATCATAAAGCTTGTGAATTCGATCTGGAAACGCTCGAAGAACTTGCTGAAATGTATGGTGAAGAAAACAGCTACGATAGTGAAGCCCGCGTACGTCTGATCGATGGTAACATTGTCCTGACCGTTGTTGATCGTGAAGATCGTCCTGAGAACCGACTCATAGTGTATTACGTAGAGAATACTCCAGGTCTGTTCCAGGATATGGATAAAAAATATGTGGAAGCGTTGTTAAATAGTGAAAGCTCAGGAAATGATTTCTGGGACAAATGGAACGCGGTCTTGGAAACCCTTTCACCTTGCAAGATCGTTGATGATACGTTCGAAGCCATCTAATTATCATGAGCACCATAAGCGCGGCGCCAGCCATTTCAAACCTCATCCTCGAAAACCAGAAAGGCTTTAAAGTGTTCTTTGACGCCAAATATCTATCCCTAGAAAGGGCTGGTCTGGTTGCGATCCAGTATAACGATAAGCAAGAGTATAACAACTCTATCGTCTACTACATCGATCCAGAGCGACCCACGAAACTTCTGAACGCCGAATCCGCCCTGAAGCTGTTTCTGTCTAAAGAAGGTCATGATCGTCTGGTTGAAGCAGTGGCGAGAGCCAAAGGCAATACGGTAGATACTACGCTAATTAATGTAATTCCTACCATCGGTGAAAGACAAGCCGGTGAGAAGGAAATGATCCGAAGCATCAAACTCGAAGAAGAAGAAAAGAAGGAGACTGACAATAATGGAACGAAAGTTAGCTAGTATTCAGGCGATCGAGAAAATCGAGGACATCACCTTCATCAACGCCGAAGGTAAAGAAGAGGTCGCTCAAAATATTGTTAAGGCTCATGTGCTTGGGTGGCAATGCGTCACCCAGCGCAGTAACGGATTCAAAGCTGGAGACTTAGTAGTATACTTCGAGGTAGATAGCTTACTCCCAGCAGGTCGTCCTGAGTGGGAGTTTCTGCGTAAGAAAGACACCGAGACAGCCTTCCGAATCAAGACGATTAAACTGAAAGGTCAATTCGCTCAAGGGCTGATTCTTCCTATTAGTTTGTTCCCCGAACTTAAAGGAGACGAGCTTCCTGCGGGTGAAGACCTGACCGACAGACTTGGTATAATAAAATATGAGCCTGAATTACCTGCCCACTTGGCTGGTGCGGTTATGGGTGAGTTCCCAGGATTCGTTTCTAAGACAGACGAAACCCGAATTCAAACCTGTCCTGGAGTGCTCACAAGGCGTAAGGGTGAAGTCTGTTACGTCACTGAGAAAGTCGATGGATCTAGCATCACGGTGTTTTATGTTCCTCGTGGAATTCCAGGGTTACCTAACAAGTTCCTGGAAGATAACGATTCCGAAAATATCTTTGGTGTGTGCTCCCGTAAGCTCTGTGTCAAGTTTAGTGAAGACAACGGTTATTGGAAAGGTGTTCTCCATCACAATGTCGCAGATAAGCTCTACTCTTACGGTAAGCCGATCGTTCTTCAAGGCGAATTGTATGGAGCGGGAATCCAAGACAATAAATACAAGATGCAATCAATTCGCATTGCTTGGTACAATGTCTTTGATCCGATAGAAAGAAAATACGCAGGTTTTAACGAGTTCCAAGATATCCTGAATAAACTCGATCAGCCATCAGTTCCCGTTCTTGATAAGAATTTCGTTCTCGACCATACGGTTGAGCAGCTCGTGAACTATTCGATGGGAACAAGCGTGTACAATAACAAGACCCTACGAGAAGGTATTGTCATCAGACCTTTGGTCGAAAGTGAGGAGAGATACTTAGGACGCTTCTCATTCAAAGTCATTAATCCAGAATTCCTGGTTAAATACAATGGCTAATAAAGCTCACAAATTTAAGGCCGGCGATCAGGTAGTCGTCGATGAAAAAATACACGGTAAGGTGGTAGCGGCAACGTTCATCAACTCTTCTTTGGAAATCATTGGGGTGGAAATCGATACTGATAATCCTGATGTCGCCGGCTATGAGTTTGAGTATCCTGTGATTGTCGTACCTTCACAGTTTGTCAAACCATTGGAAGAAGAAGGCTCAAATATCATCGAAGTCGATTTCCGCTCCTAGTCATGACTCTCACGCTAATCCTCATCTCCGCATTGTTGATAAAACACTTCGTCGCGGATTTCTACCTGCAGAAACCATATCATTACTTAAATAAGGGAACGTATGGTCATGCGGGTGGGATAGCGCACGCCGCTCACCATGTACTGTTAAGCTTGATCGTATTGATAGTGATTCTTCCGATGTCTGCATGCTGGTGGATTCTACTGGCATGTGCAATTGAAGGAGTGCTACACTACCATATAGACTGGTCGAAAGTACAGGTTAACAAACGCTACAATCTCAAACCAGACAACTCAGAAAAGTATTGGTGGTTGCTTGGCCTTGATCAACTCTTGCATCAAGCGACCTACATACTCATGATCGCCATATGCATATAAGGGTCACTCCTAAGTTTTTCCTGGAAGATCCGTGGCGTCTCGAAGGATGGGGGATCACTCACGTGATCTCCATCCAAGAGTCTGCCGACTACGGAAAAGAGAGCAAAAAATACCCTACACCTCCTTGGGTCGAATCCTACAATCATCACAGGTTCTACTTCGATGATGTCACGAACGAGTATAACCACCAGCTCACTGCTGCGACAATGGAGGATATTGTCAAAATTGCAGAATGTGGTAGAAAGCTCCCGGAAGATTCAACAGTGCTTGTTCATTGCCATGCTGGTGTTTCTAGGTCACCAGCGGTAGCTCTAGGGATTCTGGCTGTCAGATATGGGTTAGAAGAAGGATGGAAACAGTGGCTTAAGATTCCTGGAAATTTAAATTTTTGGCCCAATGAGCTTGTGGTACAAATGTTTGATGACTATTTAGGGAGCAACAATTTTCTCTATGATAAAGTAAGGCAATGGAAAAAGGATGAAAAGGATCGTCTTGCAGAAAGGGGTGTCAAGTTGCTCTTGCCCTTTGACGATGAATAGGTTAATATATTAGAATGTTCACAAGAGACGTTTACAAAGATCAAAAAGCTCCAGCCTATGCTCTTCTGGCTGTGACACTTAGGAAGTATGGCCTCGGGATCCTGGATGAAGAGCCCGAGTTCGTAAGAGCTGAAATCAACCGAGATTTCGATATTAAACTTTCCGATCTTCAAAGTGATAAGTTGCAGGCCGCAATGACGGTCATGTCGACTGATCACTTTGAAGAAGATTGGAGAGTCTTCGAGACGGTCTGCCATCTTTTTAGCAACGAGCTAGTGGACCATGATATTTTGCATCCCGCTGAAGCTGAAGATATTGCAGTCGCATTAGCCGAAGCAACACTCATTAAAGCAGATATCCTCGATGAGGGCGAAGGCATACACTACTCCGATGAGGTTAGAGCCTACGCTGGAAGAATTTTCCACGAGTATGGGTTTCACAAAGCACCCAAGTTATTCAAGTCAGCAATTATGCCTAAGTCGGTTGAGGCAGATGATAAAGAAAAGAACGCTGCATTAAAAGAGTTGTTCGACGCACATGCGAATTATGTAATCGACTACATGGAGAAAATCGACTAATGTCAGACGAAGAAGAGACCAAGAAAAAGACAGAAAAGAATATCGAACTTATGGCAAAGTTTGATGTTTTTTCGGCTTCCTTGGCGTGGTTAGAACGACATGCTAAAGAATTAAAAGAAGCTCAGTTCCGTGCAAAAAGCCATGAAGCTAAAATGTACGGCAGACAATTAAAAGTGCTTGAAAACCGCGTAGAAATCGAACGAAAAATTCGAGACGCGTTTATCGAAGAGTACAATAAAATTAATCCGCCGAACTAAGCTCTGGTGCGCTAGATGAAGGCCCTACAAGCTGAGGGTCATTAGCAGCAGTATAAGCAGCTACAACCGCAAAGGTAAGCGCGTGGAGGAAGTCATCTGCTTTTGCCGGAGAGTGACTGTACATAAGTTCACTCATCCCGCCAAGTAGTTTCTTACCCTTACCACCCGCAGTGCGTTCCCTGGTCTCAATGAATTCAGCCAGGATATCTTCCATGCATTTCTCGATATCCGAGTAGCGAGGGAAGAGAATTTTACCACCTTTCAGTAATCTGAAGGTGAAAGATAAACAATCACTTCTGTGAAGTACAAAGCGACCATTCTTCCAGTCCGGAGAACCTTTAGGTAATTCGTATGTGGAGACCAGCTTACCATTCCCGTAACGCACTATCAGCATGCGCGAGGAGTGAGTCATTTCACCGAGTTTGTGGGCTCTAATAGGGTCCGGACCACCATCGGCAGCTATGGTGGAGCTGATAAAATTGGCAGTTCCAGCAATCTCTTTAATATGCTCCTCATAATCAATAGTATCCATAATACGAGCATCGAAAACCTCATATATACCATCAGATCGCAAAGCTCCATGAACCACGGCAGTACGTGAAGTAATCATGTTCACACCCCAGTCAACACCGGTAGTTGTCTTGATGTATCTACTTCTATTCTTTTGGAAGATAGGAAGACGAACATTGTCTTCCATCATCTCACCTAGAATGCAGAGGTCCATCAACTCCTCCTTTGTAATGGGTTTTGAACCAACGTCATAAGCCAATCCAAAAACTTCGTTAAAGATCTGATAGGTAGCGTAACTTCCGTCCGTAACTTTTTGATAAATCTTACTCCAACTCTTTTCTTTTTGATTATAGTGAGGCAGGAACGGCTGAGCCAGATGGTAACCGACGAGCCCGAATTTCTCGTAGGTAACATCAGGATTATGAGCCGCAGATACCCATTCACCTTTGGTGGTGTCTAGAAGTTTCGAACATCTAGTGCAACTGTACCCCTCCTTACGAATCATCTTAACTGGGTCATTTTCGAAAGTCAGCATGTTCCAGTGGTTGCAACCTTCACATTTGGTTGCCCACTCAAGCTGCGTTGACTGCTTCCACAATTCATTAATCGTATTATCCGTGGTTAACGGAGTTCCTGCGTAAAACTCTCTCTTGAAATCAGAGAGTGCCATTGTCTCAGAGATAATGGGTAGAATCTCGAATAGAATGTCTTGCACCTCATCATGGAAATTATGATCAGTAGCAGGACCACGACATCTCGTAGCATCTACATTCGCATACTTAAACAATGTCGCGGAGTTCGTATCTCTAAATATTTTTTCATACACGTCGTTCTTTTCCCAACCTTCAACGAAGATTCTCTTGAGGTTCGGACTTTCAAAACGTGGAGCGACGTAGTTGCTGGAAAAATATTTGGTGGTAGCCTCCTGTGGGGCAACATATAGCATCTTGTAGTAATTCCACCTGATCATGTTTAGACTGATCATATTACTCAGCAATGTTGATTTAAGAGTCTTACGGCTACATTTCAAGAGCAACTTTTGAGGCAAACGATCATAGATTGGCCTCATCATAGGAAACAATGTTAAGTCCTGCTGTCTTCCCTCGTTATCCTGCAAATAATTCTCGATAAAGTTCGAGGCAGGTAAGCTTGAGAATAATAATTGACGAGCCAGGAAGACTGACTTTGGCGACTTAGTGTTAAACAGTCGCGTTGCTCCGGCTAAGATTTCGGACGTTGCATGCATAATTCTTCAGATTCGGTTCTCTGGCTCCTAGAATTTTCTTTCTTCTGTGCAGAGACTTTTGTTAGTGCTGTCTTTGGTATTTTAGAGTATATTAGTAGATAGAACAAAAGTCAAAAGAAAATGAGCAGAACCCTTAGATACTACACATCAAGAGATAATAAGAAATTACAACCTCACCCTAAGCCAGGCCCAAGTTATCAAAAGGGCGGACCGAAACCATCGGATCTTAGGGTTAAAAAGAAGTAAGTGTTTCATATCAAATTCCGCAAAGGAGATCGCGTGGTATATTCACAACGCGATATGTTCAATAACTGTCTCTATGGTAAACATGGGACAGTGACAGAAATAAATAAAACCAAGGGTTTGGTACACGTCCTCTTCGACAACGAAGAGAAAGAAACCCTTGTCTTTGGTAGTTCCTTGGAGCGAGAGCGTTCCGAGGGCGTAACATCCGCACACTAAGAAATACACAACATGACATTTACCGACAAACTGACTGCGTACATTAATGCTTGCTATCCTGCACTTTGGATTACAACGCATGAAGAAAACCGCGTCGTAAAGGAAATTAAAAAGAACTTCGAGAAACCGCCTGTGCGTGGCCAATCGCAGTGTAAGGTTGTCGAATGGAACTGCGTCGAAGGCTTGTTCCATCGTTCTGCAGATGGTAAGACTGTAAAGCAATACAAGGACACGACTGATCCAATGAAGTTGTTTCCGACGATTGCGGCTGAAGCAAAGTCCATGGAAGGTGAAGATACTATCTTCATTCTCAAGGACTTCCACCTTCAGTTTGACAAACCTCTGAAGAAGCCTGATTATGTGACCGCGTTTAAGGTGATCCAACAGATCCTGAAAGCCCGTCGTTGCATCATCCTGTTCATCGCTCCGCTTGTAAAGATTCCGAATGAGTTGAGCAAAGATATTCAAATTCTTGATTATCAGCTTCCTGACGAGGCTGCGATCAAGAAGAAGCTGGATTACGTCGTCGATTCTACCAATGAAAGTGCTGCCGGAACTAAAGGCAAAGCTAAGCTTACCATCTCCGAAGAGATCGCTGATCTTGCTGTCGAAGCTGGTAAGGGCTTGACCGACTCTGAAGTCGAAAGTGCTTTCTCCTTAGCTATTGTGGAAAATAAGGTGTTTGATGCTTCGTTTGTGCGCAGTGTCTTCTCCGAAAAGATTGCTCAGGTTAAGAAAGGCGGATTGCTGACCTATCTTGAGTCCAACGTATCATTCGATAACGTTGGTGGTCTTGAGCAATTAAAACAGTGGATCAGGACTCGTCGTGAGGGTTTCTCCAAGCGTGCGCGTGCTTATGGTCTGCCGTTTCCGAAAGGTCTGGGTCTCGCAGGTATTCCTGGTTGCGGTAAAACTCTCACGAGTAAAGCTGTTGCCAATGAATTCGGTTTCCCTCTGTTCCAGTTGGACCTTGGCGGCTTGTTTAGCAAATATGTTGGTGAAACCGAACAGAATTTCATCAACATGATCAAAACGGTCGATTCAATCGGCCGCTGTGTTATCTTG
>ERZ761597.55-NODE-55-length-32405-cov-5.256507_pt1 | contig 32405 bp, 59 predicted proteins | sample MGYA00433093_ERZ761597 | MGnify/ENA primary metagenome ERZ761597 (study PRJEB28899, sample SAMN03785557) | bioreactor sludge metagenome | biome: EBPR Sludge; feature: EBPR Bioreactor; material: 0.22µm filtered reactor supernatant | place: Saint Lucia: Queensland... | reverse complement strand
TACGAGATGCTCAGGAGTCTCGTGGGCTCGGAGATGTGTATAAGAGACAGGGGTAGCACCCATGCCGCGACCGCGCTTCCCGATGTACGCTGCCTCACCGTCGCGCGTAAACCAGCCATCAAAATCGGTGTATCCAGGCTTGGTGAAGCCGAGGAATGCAACGATTTCTTTCCGAGTCACGCCTGCCTTGCCCGCCGCCTTAATAAAGTCGACAAGCTTTTTGGCAAACGGGTATTTCTTCTTGCTTTTGTTGATAGTCATGTTAGTAGATGTAGGTGTGGGTTATTAACTCTATCAATGTACTATACCTATAAAAAGTTAAACATACAGGGGGGGTTATCGCTTGACAGATCATGGATCAGTGCTATAGTGCGCCCGTACTGAATTTCTAACTCCACAACGCAACAATCAAAGTCAAGTTTTAAAAGTCTAACAGAAGAAACTTTATCGCTTTAAGATCACTTGCTATTGGGCTATAGTAGAAGTTCCGCAAATTCAAAAAATTAAATAATGAGTATTCACGTAAAGAAGAGAAACGGCAGATTAGAGGTACTTAACGTAGAAAAGATCAACAAGGTAATTGCGAGAGCCTGTGACGGACTAGAAGATGTCAGTCCATCCGAAGTCGCAATTGATGCTAAGCTTCAGTTCTTTGATAAAATCCCTACAACGGATATTGATAAGGCTATTATTCTTACAGCAGCGTCAAAAATTGAGAAGGAGCCAAACTATTCTTATGTAGCAGCACGCCTTCAACTCAACTGTCTTTATAAAGAGGCAGGCGGAGAAGGTATGGATGCAGATATGTTTGAACTTCAATATCGTAAGATTTTCATCAGCAATCTTAAAAAGCTGGTGAAGGAGAAACGTATCGATTCAAGACTGTTGGAATTTGACCTCAAGTTAATTTCTAATGCACTTGATCCTGACCGTGACTTACTGTTCAAATATCCTGGAATTAAGAATTTGTATGACCGCTATTTCATTCATTTGAATGGTCGTCGTATGGAAACTCCTCAGGCTTTTTGGATGCGTGTCGCTATGGGTCTCGCAATCAACGAAGATAACAAAGAAGAACGCGCTATTGAATTCTATCATATGTTGAGCACATTCCGCATGTGTTGCTCTACTCCGACATTATTCAATTCAGGCACTACACATTCACAACTCAGCTCATGCTATCTTAATACTTTCGAAGATTCTATTGATGGAATTTTTGAAGGTCTGTGGCAGGAAGCTCGCAAATCTAAATATGCTGGAGGTCTTGGCTTCGACGTAACTCCGTTCCGTTCCACTGGTTCTCATATCAATGGTACCAACGGAGCATCTAGTGGTCTTATTCCCTGGCTTAAATTATACAATGACACCCTCATCGCTGTTAATCAAGGTGGACGCCGTCCCGGCTCTGGTTGTGCTTATCTTGAGCCTTGGCATCTGGACGTCGAAGAATTTATCGACCTTCGCCGTACTACTGGCGATGAGCGTCGTAGGACTCACGACATGAACACGGCACTTTGGATTCCTGACCTCTTCATGAAAAAGGTAGAAGCTGACGAAGAATGGTATTTATTCTGTCCTTCAGAAGTTGGCTATCTGCATGAAGTCTATGGTGGAGAATTCGAATCCAAATACGAAGAAGCAGTAGAAAAAGCTAAAAAAGGAGAAATCAAACAATTCAAAGTAATCAAGGCTAAAGAATTTTGGAAAAAGACCCTTAAGTCAGTTTTCGAAACTTCACATCCCTGGATTACTTTCAAGGACCCATCTAACGAACGCTATAGTAATAAACACGAAGGAGTTGTTCACAGCTCTAACCTTTGTACCGAAATTATGTTACACACTAAACCATCTAAATTCGAGAACGGTATTAAGACCGAACTTGGTGAGACGGCTGTGTGTAACCTCGCGTCTATCAATCTCAAGACTCACGTCGACGAAGCAGGTATTTTGAATACTGGTATGTTGAAAGAAACTGTGTCCACTGCCATTCGCATGCTGGACAACGTTATCGATATCAATTTCTATCCTACTCCAGAAGCTGCAAATTCTAATCTTAAGCACCGTCCTATTGGTCTTGGGATTATGGGTTTCCACGACGTTTGTCACATGATGAATATCCAGTATGATTCTGCTGATGGAGTCGAACTGGCTGACTTTATCCAGGAGAATATTTCTTACCATGCAATCAAAACTTCCAACGAACTTGCGATTGAACGTGGGGCTTATTCTACTTTCAAGGGTAGTTTGTGGTCTCAAGGTATTATGCCTGCTGATACCTATCTCACTACTCAGTTAGAGCGTTTCGGTCCCAATGATGTCTATTCTAGTAAACACAACGGAATCAGTACCGATGACTGGTATCGTCTTGCTAACAGTGTTCGTGAGAAAGGAATGCGCAATTCTAATGTTATGGCAATCGCTCCTACAGCGACTATCAGCTACATCCAGGGTTGCGAGCAGTCCATTGAGCCGAACTTCTCTGTTCTGTTTGTATACGAAAACAAGTCAGGAAATACCACCATCATCAACGAACATTTTGTTAGAGACATGAAGAAACTCGGTCTTTGGAATCATTCGTTTGCTGAGGCAGTTAAAGCTGTGGACGGTGACGTTCTCCAGCTTGATATTCCTGAATTTTACAAAAACAAGTATAAAACAGCTTTTGACCGTGACATGTTCTGGCTCATTGAGTGCGCAGGTGCTCGTGGGAAATGGATTGACATGGGACAGAGTTTCAATATTTGGAATGGTAGCACTAGTGCTAAGTATATGAATGACCTTGCCGTTCGTGCCTGGAAGAAGGGTCTTAAGACTACTTATTACTGGAGAAACCGTGCAGCTAGTAAGATCGAGAAATCAACATCAGAAGCTAAATCAATTATCACAATTACCGCCGATACTGTACAAGTAGAGTCAACTGGTCCTGTTGAATATAAGGCTTGTTCTATTGAGGCAATGCGTAGAGGTGAGATTTGTGAGTCGTGTCAATAATTATGAATTTACAACTTTGTAACGAACCAGACAATGATGAGGCAATAGCTTTTTATGAACAGAAGCACTATTGGCTAAGTAACTTCAGTTCATTTCAGGTGTTCTATAGTGGGCGACTTTGGCCCACTTCTGAACATGCTTATCAAGCTATGAAACTCGAAGATCCATTATTTCAGGAAATTGTTAGAAATCAAACTTCTGCTCATGCTGCTATGACCTTAGCAAGAACGCTTCCTAGAAGAAGTGATTGGGATGAAGTAAAGATTGGAATAATGGAAGAGATCTGTAGAGCTAAGTTGGAACAACATCCATACATACTTAAGAGTCTGATGAAAACTGGAAACAGAGAACTTATCGAGGCTTCACCCATTGACTCCTTTTGGGGTTGGGGTGAAGATAAGAACGGTCGTAACGAACTGGGTAAAGTGTGGATGAGACTTAGAGAAGAAAAATTTGCGCAGATGGTATAATAATATAGGGAGAGGGATTTAACTCTCTCCCAATTTTTAACTATGAAGAAACTTTTAGACGACGAAACAGCAGTAATCAATCAGCTCATAGATGCTAATGAAACTTACACCTATGACCTGTGGAAGCGCGGTAAGAACAATAACTGGGATCCTACGCAGATCGCCATGCATGAAGATATCAAGCAATGGCAGATGAAGGATTTCTTGAGTGAAGATGAAAAACTAATTGTAAAGCGTACCATTGGATTTTTCTCTGGTGGTGAGAGCATTGTCGGTAATAACCTTTGGGCTATCGGAAGATATGTTACAGATGGCGGTTGTAGACAGTATCTCGGCAGACAGATTTTTGAAGAGACCTTACACTCCGGCACCGTTAAGGTTTGCTGCGAGTGTTTCAATCTGGATAAGATTGAAGTAGCTCGTGCTTACGAAAATATTCCAACCATCAAGGCAAAGGATGAATTCTTAATGAGCTTTACATCTAACCTCAATCGTAAGGGATTCGATATTACCACAATTGAAGGTAAGCGTGAGTTCATTCGTAATGTATTTGCGTTCTACATTATCTGTGAAGGTGTGTTCTTCTATTCTGGTTTTGCCATGACGCTTGCGCTCGGTAGGCAGAATAAGATGACTGGACTCTGTGACCAGATTCGTTACACCATGCGTGACGAGTCCATTCACATCGAGTTCGGACTATATCTACTCAACAGACTCAAGAACGAGTATCCTGAGGTATGGACTCCTGAGTTTGAATCAGAACTTGTCGCATATCTACAGAAGGCAGTTAAACTTGAAATCGCTTATGCCCAGGAGGTTCTTCCTAATGGTATTCTCGGTTTGAATTCCAGTATGTTTGTTGACTATGTTCAGTTCATTGGTAATAGACGACTGGAGAAGCTTGGTATCAAATTTAGATTCGATAGTAATAAGAATCCTTTTCCATGGCTGAGTGAGACAGTTGATATTCAACCAATGGGTGCCTTCTTCGAAAGACACGAACGCAGCTATCAGCAAGCTGGCGCCTTAGAAGACGACTTCTAAGAAAAGAGGGAAACCTCTTTTTTAGCTATGAGCTAAGAAAAAGAATTAGGGTGTGGGATTTCTCCCACACCCTTTTCCATGAACGCCTGGATTAATGTTACTCCTTGTCGCTGCTCACGCCGCAGGCTGTTCTTCCTGCTGTTCCTGTTCGTCGTCCTGGCCGGGGAAGGCAGGAGTCGCAGTGCCGATAGGAGCGGCGGTGCCTTCTTTGTTTTCGGTCTCAGTTTTTTTGATGCCGGAGGCAAGATCTTCTTGCGGTTGTCCCATGATGGTATCGGTTTAGCGTTGATGTTAAAGAAGCGAGCAGTAGTACCCGCTTCAAGTTATTATACCACTTGACAGCTCAAAACACTGTGCTAAGGTGCGTCACAGTATGAAAGTAGTAAATCTATATGGAGGTCCCGGTTGTGGTAAAAGCACAGCGGCGGCGTATTTATTCGCAAGGCTCAAAAGCAAGCACATTGATGCTGGTTTAGTTGGTGAAGTTGCGAAAGAACTAATCTATCTTGGTAATGAAGTTCAGTTGTTAAACCAAGCGAAAATGCTAGGAGCACAATATGGTAAATTGGAAGATTTTCGTAGAAGTAAAATACAAGTTGCAGTATCAGATTCACCGTTAGCAATGCAGGTAGTTTATTGTCGTGGCCTTTTCTATTATGACGAAATCGCAGCGCTCAATAAGAAGCTAGACTCTGCCTTCGACAACATTAACGTGTTCATTCGTAGATGTAATCCTTATCAAACCAACGGTAGAATGCAAACAGAGGCTGAGGCAATAGCCCTGGATCATAAAATCAAAGAATTCATGCATGACGATTTTCATTATATCATTGACGCTACTTATGATGACTATGATTTCCTGGCCAACGAGATAATTAAGATTGTTGACAGAGATTTAATCAATCAGTTCTAAGAGCTAAAAAAAGGACACAGCTTCCACCATTTTCCCCTTGCGGGGTTAATGAGCTGTGTCCTTTCCGCTCTCGGTATATGGCTAGCGATCCCTCTCAGACACGGAGGACTGAAAAGAAGCCATTGAGAACTTTCTACTCTGACCGAGTGTCAGAGAGACAATTTTTCCCATACGATAACACCAAACGCGATGTACTCGTACATTCTACTATACCGTTTTTCCGGTCTTTTTGTCGGGCAAGTTTATAGAGCCAGGAGTATTCCTTCTTTTCCTTAATACGCCTTATTTCTCTTTTCTTTGTCCTCCAACGTAGAATGTACTGTTTCACCAGTTGCAGGTTCCGTAGGATTAGTTCACCCAATTCATGATCATTAGGGAACTCATCTGCTTTTTTGCTATTGCACTCTGCGCATAACGGCTGGCGGTTATTAATTGCATCGATGCCGCCTCCTTTGCTCTTGGGCCAGATATGATCAGATGTTAGCATTACGCCTTCGTCTGTCCGAAATTGGATATGCCAGCCTTTACTAGGCGAACCTTCCCTTCTTTCGACATGTAGTTTGGTGGCAGTTACTCCACACCGGGAACATGTTAACCCGAAGTTCGCGAAGGTTTTTAATCTATCCCCTCCGAGATTTATTCGTATCTTGGTTTCGCCCATCAGTATAACAATCTCGCGTTGTGTCGTGAACCGTATCATGTGAAGTACACGCACGAGACTCACTTCCTCGTATTTTCCGAATAATGTCAGTAACATAACAAAGGCGATGTAGCGATGTTTGCGCTCATAGTATTATACCGAATTATGGTTAGATCTTGCACCTGGGGATAGGTCTGTTATAGTAGTACTATGACAGACGTTGAAATCAAGGACATTTCAGGAACTCAATATTTAGACCTGGTAAATCTCGAATCCAGTCCTCGAGATAATTATTCTAATCTTTCATTCTACCGCCTTAATGGTGAGCTACTTGCGCATCTCCATACATGGTCAGGTAGTTTTATTAGTAAAAAAGTAAAGGAGCCTACAAATAAAAAAGAAAGGCTTAAAGTTCTTGAAGAGCTTCAATTTGAGGTTGAGGGGCGCGCTCTTTTAGAGTCTCGTAAATTTCGACCAACTGGAGAAGTATTCACTCCTATTAATTCTTGGCCAATGACAGGAGAAAAATATGTAGAGAAAGGACGATAAATGACAAAAGCTCAGTTTTACGGATTAACTCTACCACAATTAATAGATGAAGGTATTACTGTAAAATTGGTGCAACGTTCCAGCCAAGATAACTGCATTGGTTGGTTTGACGAAGAAACAAAAGAATTCGGATGTTGCTTAAAACAGGAAGAATTCTTTAATATCTACCTTCATGAATATTGCCATTTCCTGCAATGGCGAGACGATCCTGATTTTTTTAGGAAAGCAGGAGCAGGGATTACCATCCTCACACACTGGTTAAAGAAAAGAAGAAAGTCTGGACAGAATGGAAGGGTTCGCACCCAATTATTGGAACTGGATGCTGAACGTCGTGCTCTCCGTTTAATCAAAAAATATAAGCTTCCGGTAGACGTAGGCAGATTTTGTCAAAGGGCGAATGTGTGTTTATTCGGTTATCTCTTAGTAGAAAAGAATAAGAAATGGCCAAAATATTTCTACACAGAAAAAATAATGAGCTACTTCCCAAAAAGGCTTCTTCCATTAGGAGAGTATGGGAAGCTACGGAATATCCCTAAAGAAGCTAGGGAGTTAATGGAGCAAGCTTTCAAATAGCTAAAAAAGAGAGGATGGTAAACCCGCCCTCTCTTTTTTAATCTTCAGCAGTAGAACAGGTCAGCACGAACGTCAACCTGGCCGCCGTTTCCGACGAGCCTCATGACATTCGGTACGAGTGTTCTCTCCTCTGCAGGAGAACGGAGCTTCGGTGTGTAAGCACCAGCTTCGTCAACCAGCAGATAACCAAACCCTCTCCACGGCGCAACGTGATTGGTTGTGAATTGAGTGGGCATCGTACGATAGTGGACGCGGTTGTACCGAGTCGAGTCACTCCCACGCACCACTGGGGCGTTGAAGTAAATCTGCAGGTGATCACCGGTCCAAGCCTTGTCAATACCGACCAGGCCCAAACGAACGCGCGCAAGACACGCAGCGTAGTAGCGAGCCGCCATCTCAAGATGGTCACCCTGGTCAAGCTCTGAATAGAGCTGCCGGTAACAATTGAGATAGTGAATGACCTCCTCCCTGTGGATCTCACCTTTCCAGCCCATGTCCCACATCAACTTGTGTTCACGGGAGACATCCTCCGACATGAACACTTTACGTATGCAAGACTTGAACAGTGTAAGGTAGGTATCGGCTTCGTTGTTGAACGTTTTCTCACTGCAGAATTTTGATTCTGGCCATGGACGCACAACATCTGAGACACCGAGCACGTTGGTAAGAGCGATGAAGCTATCCGTGTAACGGGCAGCTTCATCTCTTGCTCTATCAGGCCGATGAAAGAAGAGATGCGGGGCGCTGACGTTCTCGATGCGGATGTTGAACTGCAAACCAGGAGGGTAAAAAAGCTTTACCTTCTGGTTCAGAGTTGTCAAAGTCCAGATCGCCATCAGCTCTGCCACGTCAATTCCACTACCATCAGGTTTTTCACTTCCCCAAGGACAGACAAAAGGAATCGGCTGTCCAAGGTTCATGTAGTGCTCCACGATGGGAAGCATTCTTGCTTGCTGTGCGTCGTCGGCAATCGGACCGAGACGTGTGGCCTTCGTTCCGAGGATGATCTTCAGCACCTCCAGACAAAGACCGGAACTCCGGTAAGTCTGTTCAGTGTTGAGGAGCCTGGAAAAGAAGTCACAAGCATTAACATTTCTCTGTCTGAAGTCAACGGGAGTGATGTCGAATTTTGGCATATATGTAGGTGGTGATGATTAATTCTTTATCCATATAATATACCGCGATTAGTGTTTGACTTTAAGGGGGGTTCTGTGCTAATCTTGAATTATGAAAATTAATGGTAATCAGAATCAAGGCCAAGGAGGTAATCGTACCGCCTAAGGATTCTGTTTGCTTTTGACTTGACAAGCCGATCCTTTGGACTACTATCCAGGATCGGTTTTTTTATGAGCAAAACTACAACAACACTTAATTTAATATTAGAAGACAATCAGACAGAAGTATTAGAATCTGTTCTTTCTACTGCGCACACATCGATCGAACTACAGCTTGCAATGATTCAGCAAGAGATTGCTAAAACAGTCGCTCCGGTTCTTGAAGGTGGTTCGAATGCAAGTAGCGAGGAACGAGCAAATCTAGCTAGTTATTCGGCTTACCTGTTCGAACAGAAGGTATTGATTGCACAGATTCTCGGAGAATTAGATAAGGCTAAAGAAACAACGGAAGAGAAACCATTAATTGTTCAACCCAACGTACAGAAAGCAAAGAAGCTTATAGTAGAATGAAAATCACCATCAAAGACGAAGATGTAGATACGTTCATTGAGGTACTTAAAACAGCAGATGATAGTATCGCGTTATTCATTGATGCTTGTATGAAGGAGATTAATTCTAAGATGTTATCACCCGAAGAATTTGAGCAATGGTCAAAGATCAGCGAGAACACAATGGCACAAAGAAAATTAGTTAGACAACTTATGTATGATCTTGATGCGGATATAGTATAGCGGTTAACACGCTAGATTGCCATTCTGGAGATGAGGGTTCGACTCCCTCTATCCGCTCCATCAATGATCTATTCACCTATGGAACTACAACAAGTAATCGAACATTGCATTCGCAAGTTCAAAGACGACGGGCTGTATGATGCTGAAAAGACAGTTACGATCTCCAGGCTTTATGCCCAACACTTAGCTAAGATGTGTCCAGATTTAAATGTGTATGTGTTATCAACGATCAAGCCTGATAGAGAAGTAAAATTAATCACTCAACTTACTAAGAAAGACTAATGGAAATGCCAACTGCTAAAAGTTTAGGAATCAGTCACTACCCATGTGACATCTGTAAAACAACTGATCAACCAGTAAGTTTCTGGGGAAGGACATCGGTACTGATCTGTGGAAAAGATGAATGCCGAGCTGAAAATTGGAGACGATGGGACGAACACTGTAAGGCGATCGAGGAAGAAGAAAGACAGAAACGAGAATGGTATCAAGATCAACATCCCGTTTATCCTGACGAAGACAACGATTATTAAGATACTAGCTCCTTGGTGTAATGGTTAGCACACCTGACTTTGACTCAGGTAGTTCTGGTTCGAATCCAGAGGGAGCTGCCAATAACACTAGATAACGCACACGGGTGAGCGGGCATACTGTTAATATGCTGAACATGGTTCGACCCCATGATCTAGTGCCAATGAAAGACATTTTTTGGAGAGGATACAAAGTAGGTTGGTGTAGTGCATGTCGTTGCTTCTATATCGCCTGTTTCGAAGATAACTGCAATGCCACTTCTTGTAATTGTACTAGTTGCGAATACTGCCATGAAGTAATTGGTGCTTGGATAAATGATTACGACGAAATCATTAAAAGGCTAGGATTAGATACAGACCCTAGACACCTAGAAGCAGAAGAATACTTTAAAACCTTGAGTTCTTTCGGTGAATATATTAAAATGATGGAACAAGGTCCAGATTACATGATATGAATCCCCAACCAGTTAAACTCCTGCTGTTCTACGGCCGTGGATGGGTCTCAGACGCGATTAGGTGGCAGACTGACTCTGAGTATAGCCACACAGCGATCGGCCTTCCAGATGGCTCTATAATCGAAGCATGGCAGGGTTCCGGCTTTGAGCTGCTGATGATGCGTGGTAAGGTTCAAAAGAAATTTCTTACTGATAAGTCTACTATCACGGAATTCGAAGTAGAGCAAACTCCAGAACAGACAGCTAAAATAATTGAGTTTCTGGAAGCCCAAGTTGGAAAACCATATAATTACTCCGGAATTGTCAGATTCATTACAAGAAGTGACTTAGACCCGAGAGATAGTTGGTTCTGTTCTGAGTTAGTATTCGCAGCTTTCCAGTATGCAGGTATTAATTTATTTGAACGAGTGAAGGCGGTGAAAATACCTCCAGGAATGCTCGCTTGGTCACCGTTAGCCAAGAACCCTAAAAGTTATAGTTGACAGAATACCTCACTATGTTAAAGTGGGGAGTATGCATGATGACTATTCAGAATACTTTGATCCTGAGAAAGATTTAGATTTCGACGAGAATGTTGATCCATTACCCGATCATTACGACTCTGAGCAAGTATTCGATGAAATCCTTCGTCCTTATGCTATTACGTTAAAAAGAATTTGCCAGGAATATAACATCCCCATGGTAATGTCATTTCAATACAAACACACTGGGGCGAAAAGCAACTTATGCACAATCACCTGGCTTCCAGAGAATAGAACTGGTCTTAGAATGGCCACAGTAGCTAAATCACTATTAGAATAAAAATGTCAGACAACATACCAGAATCAGAATCAACTCCTGATTTCGCAGCGTTAGACGAAATCTTTGTTAATAAGTTAGATGAGCCATGTGAAGGACTGGACACGAATTCTACGCGCCCCTTCAATCCAGCGACTATGCAAAGTTATCCTCAGCCTGTAAAGGTGAAGAAAACTAAGAAGTTAGTCCCATACGAAAAATATACTAAACTTGTAGAGGCAGCTAAAACCGTCCTGGCACAGTATAAATCAAACCATAGAGAATTACGATACCCAGGAATGCAGGACTTGTCCGACGCACTCGAACTACCGGATAGCTAAAAAAAGGCTCTAGTTTTCTAGAGCCTTTTTCGTTGCTGTATTTACGATTTCATCGATGCGGTTATTGCCTGCACAGTTGGCATGGCCCTTTTCCCACTTGATTTCGCATTTAACTTTGTTGTATAGGGCAGCAAGCTCTTTCCAAAGTTCAAGGTTCAAAATAGGTTTTCCATTATAACCTTTGAACCCTCTTACCGCCCAGGTCTGATACCATTCGGTCAGACCCTTTACCACATATTGGGAATCACATACTATCTGTACTGTTTTAGGATCAATGTCGTTTACCAGTATGTGACTAAGAGCAAGCTTCACAGCCATCATCTCCATCACATTGTTTGTTGTATTTAACTCGACACCGACATGACCTTTTGGTTCTTTTCCATCTTCTACAATCCAGATTCCGTATGCGCCTTTTTTCGTTGTAGATCTGTATGATCCATCTGTATAAATTATCATAGCTAAAAGAAAGAGCATTCGGGGGAATAATGCTCTTTCTGGTGTAGTCAAGATACACCAAGAAGAGTTGCTCTCTTGAGTGACTTAACCATGGTTTTGACTTTTTTTCCTAATTTTGGGTCTAGCACCATTTTTGGCACAACCGTAACATCATCGAGTGAGAAATTGATTTGGGAGCCGTCTAGGTCTGGTTTGGTTGCTTCTCCATAATTTGTGATCACCCGATGATCAACGAATATTCGCTCGCTCTTGAGCATAACGAATCCATAGCCTTTAGCACTATTCCAGTTCATGAGTCTTAATTTACGTTCTTGTGACATATCCTTAGCTATGAGTTGTGTCTCTTATCATATTATTATACCGCGCTTAGAGTTGTTTCTCTATAAACTCGCGCATGCCTCTGGTAAAAAATGGACGGCGATACTGAGGCAGTAAAATTTGCTTAGTTCCTTTGGGTGGGTTATACCCGCCATGGTTAATCCACAAATCAGCAGGAGCAGGCTGTCCTACATCAGTATTGTGGAAGCTAACTGCGTATCCTTTCTCTCTGAGGAAACTACCAAGCTCGTCATAGAACTTGTTTGCAAACTTATTGTTCTCCAGGTACTGCTTGTCCTGCTTTACTACAACCGCCGTCTTAGGTCTTGTAACCTGATTAACTGTAGGTGTCTGTACCTTCTCGATTTTTAATGCTGTTTTTTGTAATGCTCCAAATAGTCTCATGGTAGTATTATACTCTCAGAGCTAAAAAAAGGCTACTCTTTGGTAGCCTTTTTCTTTGCTTGCTTGGCAGCTTTTTTAGCTGCCTTTAAGTCAAGCTTATGGTGGTAAGTTGTGAGAACTCTACGACAGTCATAGCAATACTTACCGTGATGGTTTACGTAGAGTCGTTCTTTTTCGTTACACCGGTCACACCGGGCTGTCAGTCGTTGCATTCCCCATCGTACTCTCAGTTTGGAGTTTTGCAAGTTCTTCCATTAACTTTATTTTTTGCTGCTCGGCGGATTGTAGGTCGCTTTCGATCTTCGCCATCCTCATCTTACGTTTATCTTCTTTTGCTTGCTTCTCGGCACGAACACGCAGTTCGTAAGTAGCATCGTCTTCCAGCTCAGTAAAATAAACATAGAATTCAGGACCAATCGCCAGATCGATTGTTTTCGATCCGTTCTCTCCAAGCTTTTTTTCTAACTTCTGTAGAACGGTAATCAATTTTTTAACCGTGATATTTCTGTAATCTGACCACTGGTCTAAAGCTGTTTCCCCAATTATATCAGCTATACCAGGTATGTTCGGAAACCACGCGTCCTTACGTATTTTTCTTCTAGGATATTCTGGGTCGTCCACTTTACAAAGCTTTAAATGGTTTGTCGCATAACAGGTTTGCGTAGAACATGATCTTCCTGTATACCTCAGAATCAGTTGTATAATCAAATCTTTCTGCAGCTCCTTCGTTAATCCAATCTTGTAACGAAGTGCCAAATTCTTGCGCTCTTGCAGCCCAGTCGCACACCATCTCAGCCATATAGACGCTTGGCATTAAGTCTATGGTTCCCCAGTACTCTGGATGGTGTGGGTTAGTTGTGTTGTGCTGCTTGATCGCAGCCTTCATTAATTCAGGATCACCAGAAGAATCAGTCAGATAATCCCATTCAATTCCATAGAATTTAGAATTGTCATGGATGAACCCTTTTGCTATGAGAATTCTACCATACGGTATTCCCTTATTGATCAATCGCTCGCCAAGTAAAATACAATTGTCTCTTACGTGGTCAATGTGACGAATTAATGCGTCTATTTTGTCTCTTTCTTTCATTGGTTAGGCTGACGTAGCAGCCTCATCGTCTTCGTCCTCTTCTTTAGCGGCCTTGATCTTTGCGATAGTGCCAGCATCCATAATAGCTTCATTATAGAGGATTGAATTGTTTTCCAGCCCATCTAGGTCGATCATCATTCGCTGGTTTACATAGTCATACCTATAAGGAATATAGCTTCCTTTGGGAATGCCACAACGTAGGGATTCACTCAGAATACCTACCCAGCGTTTATTCTTGTTCTGTGTTACCTTGGCTGGATTATATCTGCTGTTGTAAGCAAAGTCATAAACTTCCGCCCAGTCAGTTGGGTTTATATAGACATAAGCGGTATTCTGGTCTTTACCTCGGAACTTAGGCTGTGCGATATACATTCGATTTCGCTGCACACCAGTAAAGCCTTCAAACTTAACTGAAGTTCCATCCGAATATTTAAATTCAAGAGTTTGTTCGTCTTTTTTAGTAGTGGTTTTGGTTGTATTACTCATGGTTAAAAAAGGGAAGAAGACATGGTCGATCTTCTTCCCTTGTTGGCAGACTACCTTGCAAGAAGTTGCATGGTGTCCGAAGAGACGGCTTCATTCATCGCGTCGCTCAGAAATAGCATTATAAATGCATGTTCAGACTCGTCATTGAACTTGGCCAAATTCCCCCAGTCAAATCTTGGTCCTTTGTGTTTAGGAGGATTGAACACATCAGCGTGCAAGTACTTATTGGCGTTGATGTAGAGGTAGCTTTCCAGGTACCTTTTCACCGCCGCCGCCACCTTATTATCGAACAGGTAGCAGATGGCGCCGATAATGTCAAACTTTACACCGGTGTAGACATTGAAAACTTCTCGGCCATTTGAATCTTTAGCCCAATGGTGTTTTGTCCACCTATTCGGGTCACCGAGAAAGTTGATTAAGGTTTGAATGTGTGACTTGACGTACATGTCTTAAGCTAGCTAGATGCGTGCTTGTCATGCGGAGCAAGTGGAACTATCGCCCGATGACCGTGAGGATGTAACCTCTGGTATTTTTCTCTGAACTCTGCAATGTTGTCAACGACTCTAGGATCTGAGTCGATCTTCCCTTCGACATAACAGCCCCCTATGATCACTTCATAAGGAACGATAGGTCTAAGAGGTTGTTTTGAACCCATGTCGGCTAATGATAAGGATAGAAGCTAATTCCTCTATCTAATTATTATACCAACTTTTAAACTATCTCTTGTAGAGGATCACAGAACCGCTTGTAAGCTGGATGGTGTCGCCTTTAATCCATAAAGTAACTCCCGCCGGAATGCTCACACCTTCAATAGCTTCATCACCAGTGTAACCCTCACCAACATCAGGAGGATGCGTAATCTCGTCGATCACTGTGGTTGTGATGGTCTGGATCCCATAGAAAGAATATTCAGTTAAAGTTGTGCCTGTTAAATATTTGTAACCTTTTTTGCCAAGTTTCATAACGAATATCTTAACATCTAAAATATTCGTAGTCAATAGCTAAAAAAAGAGGCTCGGATGTAAATTCCGGCCTCTTTTTTAATATCAGTCCACCAATTCACAACAATGTATGAAAGAGCAACTCATGCCGTCTTCCATGATAATGTCGTAGTCTATGATGAACGGAGAGTCATTTCTCACAGGTTTTATCGTCTTGATTGGAAGTCGTCGGTACTTACAATCTTCAATGATATCGCCGGGTTTCAGAGAGACTGCTCGACGCAATCTTCTCTGGCGACTCCTGGCGAATCTTTTCTGCAACTCATACCAAACTTTTGGATTTTCGGATTTCTTTTTGTTTGGGACACGGAAGCAAGGATTAAAAATACTATATTTCTGGCTCATCATTATACTATACCAGATGGCTATCAATTCTTGCGCGGATTTCAGCAAGAGTAAATTCTCGTACCATCTTGCCGTTTTCGAATACTGTAACAAGTTCACCCTGTTCTTCTTCCTCAGGAGTTACACTTTGATGCAATGTGTAATCCTTGGTGTCTTTATCATAAGTTACCTTCAAGAGACCCTTAGCTGATTTCTTAGCGGCTTTACCGCCGTCAGTTGCCGGATCTTTAAAGATTTCCCTGGGTACACCATCTATCTTTGCATGTGTGGCTTTCATGGCCAGCCCAAACGTATCACGGGTCACGTAAGTGTAAGTATAACTACCTACACCAAGCACAATGCAATCCGAAGCGAATTTCTTTTGAGCCAGACGATGGAGAATCTGTTCTGCCCTCAGGAGAGTAATGCTGTCTCCGTAGATGGCACCGACAGACTTATCGAGTTGTTTGAAGCCTTGTTTATTAAGCGTACCGCCGAAAACTTCCCAAAGGAGCTGGATTACCCCTTTACCTTCTGGGGTGGAAGGATCTTTTGTCGGGTCTCCACAGATAATATCTACTGGATCACCACTATCAGGACGAATCACCAATTTACCGGTACGGTTCATGATGATGTTCTTGAGGCGCGGCAAATAATTGGTCAATACGTTCCAAAGATCATACGTATCCGACACAATACTCACTATTTCTTTGTCAGGATAGACCTCAGTAAGAAGACGGCGGTAAATATCAAATTCTCCTTCTCGGCCACCCATACACATTACCGAGTGCTCTGTAGCGTAGACCGAAGTACCGACCAATTCCTTCTCGATGTTTGCGCCATAGTAGTTCTCCAGGAAGAGAATGGCTGGGATGGTGTCCGTACCATAGAACGAGGTCAAATGCGCACCACCGCTAATGCATGCGGCTTCTGGACCCATCATACCACGCATCGAAAAGTCATGCGCTTGGAATCTGACAAAATCCAGATTTCCTCCTGTCGCAATTGCATATCTGGTCAGGAGTTTACGATATTCAAACGCAGTAGTTGCACTCGTAATTGCTGGCCACGTACAGCAGGACAACAGAGTTTCCCACATATTTACTAACCAACCAAATCGTTTGTGTGTGCTCTGAATCGTGAATAGGGGTATCTTAATATTTACCAAGGAGCCCTCAGGAATTACCTTAATTTTGAGTGGGAGATAGCCGAGGTCATGCAGCTCTCCGATGTGTTCGAAAGAAATTGCATTTAGTCCTAAGCTGAAGTCAATTACACGCTTATATGCACTGACTGCTTTTTCTCGTGGAAGATTGAAGAAATTCTCATTCATCTGACGAATCAAGAATTCCTTCAATGGATACATAAATCCCTGACTGATTACTTTATCGATCGTAGGAATACGCGACATTCGAGGGGTCTCATTCGAATAAACATAATCGAGACCTTCTGGATATTGCGAACGGTGATCAACCTTGTAAAAGTCTTTAAGGAGAAGAGGAGGATAAGGGAGCATTAGATTGGGAATTGTTTGATTCTCTGGCCAAGGTCTCCGAGCTTGCTCTTATCTAGCGTTCGGAAAGATGTTGTTGTATAAATTTTGTCGTAATCACCATTAGGATAAACTAATGAGTCAAACCCTTTGGAGAAAATCCCATGGGTGACATACAAGCCAAAGAATTCACACTTGGCTTTCTTTAGTGCTTTACCCAGCAGGATGAAGGTAGCACCTCCATCACATATATCATCAATTACCAAGGCTCTAAGACCTTGTACCGGAGCTGAGAAAATGGTGTCTTTTCCGTTGATAATCGAGGGCACCATTTCATAATGGGTGATTCTACCAGTGGTTGGTTCTCTGACTTTCTCAGCGAAAGAAACAGGAATATCGTATAGCTCGCTGATTGTACACACACGCTTAATCGCCCCTTCATCAGGACAGACGAGCACTTCTGGCTTGAAATCTTCGATGGCTCTCTTGATGTAATGCTCGTGAGTTACTCGAAAGAGGTTGTTGATTTTATCGTTTTGTACCTTCGAATGCGGATCGAGTGTGTACACAGAGTTGTACTGCATGCAGTTCAACATTTTTGCAAATACCGCAAGCGAGTCAGGCTGGTTTGGTGACGTTCTGCGATCCTGCCTACCATACGGCATATATGGAAGATAAACTTTAAGTTTCGCATTATGAGTCATCTTGGATCTAATGATATCTGTGGCCAAGAATAACTCCATCATCTTTTCAGCGTTGGTCACTCGATGAACCGCAATGACATCCTCTGATATAACGTCAGGTAGGTCCATTATAACATTTACCTCACCTCCTGGATAAACGAATGTCTCGTACCTGTCAGGATACAGGATTGGGATCAGGCTGTTCGACTGCAGCGACAGCGTTTTGTCCAGATTCACTACTGTTGTCATTTTCTACTCTTTCTACGATTACTGTATTGATGTCTCCGAAAACAGATTCAATCATCGCTCGGATAATATTCCAATCACCACCAGCCAGTCCACATGCAATGTTCTTTGGGAAACCAATTACTGTGTCTTTAACGACTTCCCTAACTTCCAAATTCTTCCTGATGAACAGTAAGCCATTATAAAAGCCTTCGTAATCAACATGGCGTGATTTCTCAGGATTTGTTGACCTTGTAGTTGATTGCTGGTAAAGGTTGTAAATCCTCCCCTTACCCTCAACTTCAGCTACACTCGCCGTACCCATCATCGACTCGTTGAGACCCTTACAAATACAATAGTATGCATGGTCTGCAGCCACTGCCTGGGGATAGCGTGCTGCAATTTGTTTTGCAATTCCAGAACGCATTTTGTTCATGGTATTAGCACCATGAACAATTACGTTAATTCCTTCTGGAAAGTCCAACAGATCTCCTTTAATTTCTTTCATTTTTGTTGAAGAAGTTGTCGATGTCATCAGAGATTGCATCGCCGGTTTGATTTTTTGGAACTGAGTTATTTTCGTTATTCAGCTTTGCAAGAATATCCTCGAAAGCAGGATTATCAGTGCCGGAGATACCCGCAGGCGGTTCGATCCCTTTTCCCTTAAGCTTGCTGAAGAACTCTGCCGGGGTCATCATGGTCACGTGAGCTTTACCGAGAGCTGAGTGATTCGATGCTTCCTCGATTTCATCTTCTAGACCAAAGCTACCAAGAACCTTACTCAACTTATTCATAATGAGATCGGTTTCAATTTCCTTCATTTCATTAAGGAAATGGTCATGGTTGTAACCGAGGGTATCTCCAACTGCGATTGCATCAAAGCCATTCTCTTTAGCAAGAACAACCATTTTTTTCTGGAGAACCAGGGTGTCGCTATGTTCTTTAGGTTGCTTGTCGAGTCCTCTTCCGAGTTTCTCCATGAGCAGGACCGACATTGCGTTGTTTAAGATGAGCAGGGACAGTTCTTCTTTAGTAAGTTCTATTTGCATGTGTATAAAATGCTGAAGGCTGTCCTATTGACAGCCTTCGGTTCGTTAAAGTGGTTTCAAATGACCAGTAATCTTATCTATGTCCTCTTCTTTTGCGGGACCTATCGCTAAACATGTTACGGTTGGTACACCGTGGAATTCTGTTTTCCCTGCATCCGTTATTAGGCAGTTTATGATATCTGCTTTCTTTGCTTGGGCTTGAAATTCTTGGAGTTCTTCCAAAGTATCACAGCCTAGCACAACTTTAGTAAATGGTCCTTGTAACCACTCGTAAAGTTCTGGAGTAAGACGTACAACTTTATGTCGCTCCAGGATCTTGTCTCCATAGGTAAGAGTATCGTTGTAAGAATCTTTTAATACTGCGCCCAATGAAGCGTGTGCTACCTGAGCAGCGATCTTACCCTTTCTCATCTTCAAGTCCTTTCGGACTACAATCACTTGCTTCATTTCGGTAAATTGGATACGCGGTTTCGAGGATTTTTTCTACTGCCTTCACGACAGGAGAGTCATCGGACGATAGGTAAATACATCTTTCGTTCCGATAATGTAAAGTGTTACAATGACTACACTTTGGAGGACAATTGTAACTTTGCTTTTGCGAGGAGTTCATTAGTTTTCTTTTTTAGCTCTTTGATACTAGCTGTAATCGTATCATAAGTTGTGAACTCTTCAACTGGTTCGAACGTTGGGAGTTTAAAAATTCCACATACGACTCGACCCTCTTCCTCAAACGACTTGTCTACTACAAGCAGATAACCTCTATGTGTCACTCTCATCGTCTTTTTTCCACCATTCAGCGTCATCGTCCAGCTCTTCTTCAAGCAATTCGAGTTCGCCTAAATTTGTTGGCGTATTGGGATCGTGATGATACCCTGTTCTCATGAGGTGGTATTCGAGTTCCATCTCACCATCCTCATCAATCGTTCGCCATCCAGTGACTCTACAGATGGCTTCAGTATCTAACAGAAAATCGACAAACTTGTCAAATATTCTTTGGTGTACTAGCTTTCCGTTACAGACCGTTTCCTTAAAATTTTCTATTAGGAAAGCTATTTGAAATTTCTCAAAGTCATTAAGACTCTGATACGGAATCTCTTTCATGTTATGAAATTTTGATTACTTTCGAACAAACTATCTTACCGTCTCGTAAGATAACATATCCAGCTCGACCGGATAGTTGAGCAAATGACGCCTTTCCTGTATCAAAATAGAAGATTTTATCTCCTTCTTCTTTTTTAGTGTTGAAAGCTGCGGCTTCTTGTTGCGCTCTTTCTAATATCTTAGGGTCGAAAAACTTCGCATCGTCGCCCAAGTATTCTAATACATCGTATGTCTTAACTTCTTTTATCAGATGTGACTTATGTATCCACGTCTTATAGCCATCTATGTGCTCTAAAGTCTCGTCACTCACAATTCAGGGATATGAATTTCTTTGTCGTATATTTTGAAAGACGGGAGGTTTCCTATTTGATATATTCCATCCAGCGCCATTTGTGGTGTGTAAGCTGAGTCGTATTGAAACAACCCAGTTACAAGTTTAATTGAAGTAGTTCTTTTTTCTAGGTACCAACCAGCTTCCTTCTCTATTAGCCAAACATCATCGCGAAGATTTGTTTCTCTGTCCATATGGCTATTCTATCAACGAAGTGGGGTCTAGTAAACATTAATTTACCAGACCCCATCTCATTTACGCGTCTTCTCGCGCAGTTATCGAGAAATGCACACCTGTTTGTTTTACGAGTATCTGGCTGTGTAGTACTGGATGTGTCGCGGTACAGGCAGGAGTTGTAGACCTCGTTGTAGTGAGTGTGTAATCGAAGTTAGAATCTTCCAACCCTTTAAACGCTGAGCGTAAGGCCGCAAGTACTTCATTTTCAATTTGTTTCAATCTACTGTTGAGCGGAACTGTACCATTAGATTTATCTTCAGTGATTGTAAAGGTGTGAACCTTATTGCCATCTTCAAACTGCTGAAGACCAGGTCTCAGTTCAAATACGATTGGCTTCGAATAATCGTAATTTCGCAGCAACCCGTAAATGACACGCCTACCCTCTGCTTCACTCTGCTCTGGATAATTAGCTCCAAGAACAGCTTTTCCGTCTACCGTTAATTCATGCTTTATATTGTACTTCATTCGAAAATGTAAACTCTTTATTTTTCTTTACTTGTATACTTTTAATGCCCAGATTTGCTTAATTGTTTCTAACGGCATATCTTCAGCATCTTGAATGCTAGAGGGTGTATCTACTACATATGGAATCGAGCGACGCTCTGTTGGAATTATTACAAACTCCTTTGGTGCTCTTCGGAAGATAATGAACTCCTCGCTAGGCGCAGGAGTCACTACCATCGTACAATCTTTAATATCTTTTGAGTGAGATATGAAATCTGTGTTTTCCATTAATCGAAGTAGAAGTGTTGAACGGATTCCAACCCATTCTTACCTAAAATTAAACAATTCTGTCTAGAGCGAGTATAGTATCCTTTTGCTTCCGCATATTGGTCACCCGCAGGAAGCGCACCCACCTGAATAAATTCGTGTGTGTTTTCTTCCTTCTGAGCATAATGGTGTTTGTCTCCAATAATGTACAGAGTTTGTTTAATCTTGCCCATCAAGTGTCTATGAACATACTGTACGTCAGTAATATACTTAGTACGGTCTGCGGCTCTAGTAGGAACTTTAGCACGGGTGTGATCGCTGGCTCCATGATCTAGAATAATCAACACATCTCTAACAATAAACGCAGCATGTCTACTGTTATAAACTGTGAATTCAATATCTTCATCTGTTCTGAAGTAGTTTTTCACCATAAAACCAAGAGCAATGTCATAGGTCCCACCGTGATTACCTCTAACGAAATGCGCCTCTACTCGACCAAAAATTTCTTTTAACCTCGCAACAAAGAAAATCAGAAGATTCATAATTGTTTCTAGTTGCGTATCTCCCTTAACTTCAACAGGGATCTCCGTACCGTTAGCAGTATATCCTGTTATTGATTGAAATAAGTCTCCACCCAATAGCACGATACACGTCTCAAACCCAAAAGGATCAGACCCAGCACGGTCAGCAATATCCTGGGCATACTTCTCTATCGCCTTTTTAGCAAGGTCCATATTCCAGTTACCACCATTAATCAAATGCTTACCTTCTACCAACGCACCAACATGCCAGTCGAACGCACCCACAACAAAAACACGATCAGATGCTTTAGGCGTAAGGATTGATTGACGACATGGGACATAAGCAGGAGGATTCCAATTCTTCAGCAAGTCTTTGAATGGATTGATTGTTCCGCACTCAAATTCTTTCCACTTGCGTGCGTCTACCTCTACATCTTTCCATTTCTCTTTCTCATAGGCTTGTGCAAAGTCTGTACGCTTACGCTCTAAAGCTGCAGCAACCAACACGTCAGTAGGAGTTGTTTCCAATTCTTCGTCAGTAACCGGTAAGCTGTTGTGTGTAATGCTTAACTTTGTAAACACATCTGTCAACACGTCCTTCGGAATAGAGTACTTCAAAGAGATGTCAGTGATAGTAGACTTACCTTGTGTGTACTCGCTTCGAATAGCTTTTACCTTTGATCCAGGGATGACCCATTTACCTGTCGTAGCTTTCTTGGTGAAAACGACATACTGGTCTGTATCTTTATTGTAGACATACCCCTTCTTATCGACAATAGCTGTTTTAGCAGTCTTTTCTTTCTGCTTCTTAACGATAGCCTTTTCGATTACCTTGGGTGCAGCGTTTTCTGTTTCCTGCTTGATTACAACCTGGTTAGCGTTGAAGATTTTTGCAACTTCTTCATAAGCTTTAGTACGCTTCCAACCAGTGTCGCGCATCAAACGTTTAGCGACTTCACCTCTAGGAGTGTTTGACTTCTTAGCCTTTGTGATATACTCGATAGCTTTTTTATCAAGCTTGAATGAATTGCTCATATTTAAATTTTTAGCACACTAACACAACCCTTTCGGATTGCAAGCGCTTTTAACTACAAGTGTATCGGGTACTCATAGTTAAAAGCGCTTTGTAAGAAATATAATCCCTTACAGAATATTATACCACACCTGATAGCTAAAAAAAGCTGGTGGGGGTGACCAGCCTTTCTTTATCAGGGATCAATGCGTAACTTGAAACCCGCGTACGAGAGATTCATCTTTTTGAAGAACTCGTTTTGGTTGTAGACGTCAATCGCCTTAACACCAAACTCATTAACCTTAGACGGTTCTAATAGAACATCTGAAGTAATCGTCTGGACGAATGGAGCTGGACCCCGCACTGCCATCTTTTCATCAAAGCCGAAGCTCTTCATGAATTTATTGACAGTCTCTACGATATCGTTCAACGGTTGGTGCCAACTTTCGACGTCGCTTTCAAATTCCAGGGTATATACGAATGGCATTGGTTATGTTATTGATTTGAACCATGCTTCTGCAACCAACACAATCAAAAGCATGACAAGTGGGATTCCGATCATTGGTTAGTAGGAGCGAACATTTACTTACCCTCAGCCAGTAATAACGATGAGGAGTTCCAGCAAAGTGAATCCGTTATTTTCATTTGTACTTAGCAGGGATGAGAAGTTGGGCTTCACGAAAAGTTGTCACCTTTTCTGTAAAGCAATTCTGGAAGAATGAGTACGTCTCCAGCGGGTCATCGGAGTCGACTTCATGTACAAAATTGAGGTGTAACTTTTTCAACGAGTTTTTCAAATCGTCATGAATCGTGCAGAAGTACTGAGCAAAAACACACGGAACATTCGCAGTCATTAAAGGCTGGTTCATGTTAATGGCTTTTTGCGGAGGCTGCTTCTTAACGAAATTGAAAAAGTCTTTAGCTTCGAAGAGTTGAGGCATCTTGAAATCTTTCTGGGTGGCGACGTTTACACTCGAGTTTTTCGTATTCAGAAGACAAGAAATTATCCAGATCTGAAAACATCCAAACAGGCTCGAGGTCAGGATATTTTTTCCAGCAGTAGCTACTACCGATGTACTGCCTCGTGAAACTATTCTCTTGCAACTTCATTCCAAAGAGCTTACGAAACCACTGAAACGCAAGAGGGTCTGGAATGCATTCTATGGTAAGGATATAATCACCAAGATTTATTTTTTCATGTGTGAGTAGCTTATAGTTCATGTGTTAGGTAGTTAAAGAGAGGAGACGGCAAACGCCGGCTCCCCTCAAGACTTTGGAGACTACTTACGCAGCAGCCGGTCGTGTACCGTTGAGGATGAACTCAGCGACAGGTTCGCCAATCTCCATAAGGACAGCCTCGATGGAGTTTGCACGCATACGAGCCTGCTTCGCGGCCTGGCCGAAGGCTTCCACACGAGCACGGAGAACAGCTTTCTCGTGAGAGCTGAGGCCGCCGTTGAACATCGTGCGGGTGATCTTCGCCACCGGGATTTCGTTGGTCACTTCTTTCACCTGCGCAGGATGCTTGTCGCTGTGCGGGTAAAGAACCACAGGGACCATCTTCTTCTCATTGGAGTTTGTGATGGTTTTCTGCTCGGCTTCGAAAATGCCGGGAGGTGACAGATCTGCGCGAGGTTTCCACGTGAGGCCCGGAGGTCGAGTGGGCACCTGGTCGATCAAAAGCGCCCACTGCTTGGCGCGCTGTTCGAGCATGAGCAGGGTCACAGACGGAACATCCTTGAGGAGGACGACACCATCAATGATCAAGTCAGCCGTAGCGATGCCGTTGCTCTTGTCGATGGACGCATTCACGTTCAGGTCCTTGGTGATCGCTTCGAAGGTGAACTTCAAGCGTTCCGGAACCGTGGTCGTGACGATGGTGTGGGTCTCGTTGTCGAATTCCTGGGCACGGGATTCATCCAGCGCCTTGATGTTCTTCAGCTCACCCACGAAGAGGTTGCCCTTCGAAGAAAAGACTTTGCTGCTCTCGTCGATGCGGGATTTGGCGACTCCGGACACATCTTCTCTGACTGATACAAGTTCGTGAAGTTTAGCCATGGTATCTGTGTTGTATGTTTGATTAATGAGTTTGTCTAATCTAAAGAAAAAAGAGTGAGGGTAGCATCGCCGCTACCCCCACCAGATATTTCTTCATCATAGAAATTGCTCTCTACTCGCTTTCCTTCGATACTTGCCACGGATGAATTTCAAAGCCGCTATTCTACCACTGAACTACCCCGGCGCAGAACCACCATCATAATGCACAGAGACCAGGCACCTCGTGAGTCTGCGAGGCGGGATGGCAAGTACATGGTGGTTCGGCGCCGGGGGTCGGATTTGAACCGACGACCAACGGATTATAGATTTTCCAGGCAAAAGAAGATTTTACTGAGCGTATGAGCAGTGTAATGACCTTGGTCCGTAAAACATTGAATCGCTGGAAAGTGTTTACCAGCAATGACGATGATGTTGATACTGACCTTAACCTTGCGGTGAATCGACCACTGGACTTGCACCAATATACGCTTCCTTGCGGTTGCGCGTTCTACTTTAAACTAGATCGACTGAAGATTTCGAGTCCCTATTGCTAGTTACCCTCGTCTTCAATATACTATACCACATTATTAGCTAAAAAATAGAACCCTCCGAAGAGGGTCCATTTTTTAGCTTCGATGTGAACTAGGAAGTCGTTCTGGTGAGGACTTTCTCGTTCAGCATCTTAGCTACTTCTTGTTGAGTTCGCTTCCACATGAGCATGCCTTGGGCACCGAGGACCCAGGTGATGATCATCCATACAGCGACGATCCCGAGAGCGTCGATCATCAGGTTCAGCTTCCCAGGACCATGAGCCCTGAGAGTTTTACTTCTGAATGATTTCCAGCAGTGGGAATAGAACTCCATCAACACCTTCATACGCATCAACAGGAAAATCCCGGAGAAAGCGAAGATGAAGTATACGATTCCGAGGAGGATAGCAATTGTTGTCATAGTAGTAGGTGTTGCACTATCAAAATGCTATACCATTGGTCTTGTTATTCTGTGGAGGGGGGTTCGGGAGGTGTTCTTTCTCGAGCTATCATGATTTCTACTTCTTTTATTGCAAGATCTGTGTTTTTGAAATCAATCATTGCTCTTTTAAGCAAGAACAAGTGGAAACAGGTACAAAGTACTGCAACCCATGGAAAGCCGCCCAAACACAAGCAGAGAACAACCAAACCTAGCTGTAGGACTATCAACCAGGCGTTTAATTTGATCTCTGTCTTGTGATGACCTCTTAGTTCTATTAAATTTTGTCTAAATGGTTCGAGTGACACGCTATTAGTTGGAAATTAGTGGATGTTTGATAATTTTGACTGGTTTTTCGGTGATTTTTACCTCTCTGACCCTCGATGAACCGCTTAAGCAGTAAGCAATGCGGTTCATGTCCTCCACATTATCAAATTCCAAGGTAATAGGCTTATCTACCAAGAAATTTACTGTCAGATAGTGTTTATCGACAGATTTTTGTTTTGTTGCTGCCATAGTTAGTTATTTTCTCTAAATATTATACCATCCGACAGCTAAAAAGAGGATCCAGTTACCTGAATCCTCTTTTTCGTCTCTTTGAGCCTTATCCGTGAAGGAGTTTGCTCTTTATCCCGGCCAAAGCCTTGACTAGCTCCGTTGTTCCGTTCACACGGACCAATGTAGCCTGATTTTGGCTGGCCAAGAACTCAGTCTCACTCTTCAACGCCGGCGAGCAGTTCGGAAGGTACAGAACGACGTTGCGAAGAGGTGCCGACCAACTCGCAACGCGTTCCGTAGAGTCATTGAACCAGACCGAGAACTCGGACGTGCCCTTGTTGTCCGTCCTGACCATATTTTGCCACTGCGCCTTAGTGACGCCGATGACCAGCGTGGCCGAAGCGTCAGTCAATCCCTTTTCGATGTTGTATTTCGCCTTGTTGATGATTTCCGACAGCTTGGGGTGCCGCAGAAGCTCGTACAACGCAAGATCAACTGGGAGATCTTTGAAGATTGCCTGTCTGGTTTTCTGCATCAGCGAGTCGACCTGTCTGACAAAAGAAACAGGCACTGATGGCAAGCCCGTACGCTGGCGATCCTGAGGAAGAACACGACGAGCTGCTTCTTCTGCCAATTTGGGTAGAATATCGTCGTATCCGGACTCAAGATACACCTCAGGTACTTTGCTTGCGATCAATGACCATTCTTCAGAGGTCCACTTGACTTTGCCATTTGATGGTTTGGTATCTACTTGTGGTTGCATGTGTTTGTTAGTAAATAGGCGGTTAATTCCGTCTACATTTTACTATACCAACAAAAAAAGAGGACACTGTGGGGGGTGTCCTCTTATTATGTTTAATTTTTTAGCTATGAACGTTAACAACCGAGCTTCTTGACGATAAATTTAAGGATAGCGGACCTGACGATCTCGTTTTCGCCAAATTTCATCACATGTATGCCGTTTTGGACGCTTTCTTCGTCGTTGAAGCGTTTAAGGATCTCGGAAAAGCCTGAAAGCTTGCCGATATCCTTCTGATTACCATCTCCGACCACTACGTAACGAGAACCATGTCCAAAACGGGTCAAAATAGTGATTAATTCCTCTTTTGTCATGTTTTGAGCTTCGTCGATAATTACGAATGAGTCGTGGAAGGTCAATCCTCTCACAAAGTTCACAGGAACGCACCTTACAGAGCCTTCAGAGATCAAAGTAGAGGCTAAACCGGATGGAATCAGCTCTTGCATCTTCTCTAGCATCGGAAGTGACCATGGTTTAAACTTTTCATCGATTTCACCAGGTAAAGCACCGATACTTTTAGTTGCAGACTCCACAATTGAGCGAATATACACAATTTGGTCGATCTGTTTCTCTTTTAGGAGGGTCAGAGCTGATAAAACAGCTAAGTATGTCTTCGCTGTACCTGCTGGACCGTCTACTAGCACCATTTTTGACTTATCATTCAAACAAATATCTACAAACGACTTATGGACATCATTTAAAGTATATTTGTTCTTAATATAGAAGCCTTTTTCTCTTGTTTTAGGCTGTTCTACAATCGCGTCATTATTATCGTAATCTAAATCCGTTAATTTGATTTTCCTACCTCTAGTGCGCTTCTGTGACATGTTGAATATGCTCTCTATTTGATTTTCTTAAGCATAACCCCATCATAGCACAGTCTTTAGCGATTACTAGCTAAAAAAAGGAGTGTGTTATTTATTCACACTCCTTTTTAATCAATTAAACCGTTCTTTGTCCGTTTCCACGTAGATTGTATTGTTTTCAACAAGATATTCGTGGCTCAGGACTTTGAATGGAGCACCGTTACCTCCCAATGACTCGAAACGTACATAAGAGCCGACAGGCGGGACATACCAACCTGTCGTTCTCGTAATTTCATCCCCATTGCAGTAGCTGCCTTTGGTTGTGTAGATAATTATGAGTGGACTGGTCATTTGAGCCCCCATTCCTCCAGTTTTTCTTCCACATCCCTTTCAGCAGTCATCATATCCAGCGGTTGACCTGTCGGGGTCTTGGCTGGTGTAACTACGCGGATAATTCTGATGCGTTGTGCTGGGTATTTGCGTCTCGACATGCGTACAGCTATATAATCAACGGTAGGAGCTGTGAGTAGGCTTCTTTCGCCTGCGATCACACCTCTAGCGTAGACTATGTGCCTCCCGTGCTTCTTCGTACTCTGCAGAGCCGAAAAAATCTGAACAGCAGGGTACCCGACTCGCACTGCCGATTCACTGATTTCCTGGACCATTTCTTGAAAAGCACTAGTCAGCAGTTTGACGTTAGCCATGTAATCCGCCGCTGAGGGTTTTGAGTCTTTCTTTTGTTCGTTCGAGTTCTCGTTCATAATATTCAATCAATCTTGGGTAAAGTCGTTGGTGGTAGCCGGGTTTGGTTATTTTCGATTGAAGTTTTGCAGTACGGTAAATGCATCCGGTATAAAAGACAATTGCTTGCTTTAACCGGTTGATTTCCCCTCTATCATACCGCGCTTGTATCGACGGTGGCCGGTACAGATTGCTCATTGACGTATCCTCGCTTGTAGACGATTTGATTGATGCAGTGATATGGATAGATGGGAACTCCGTGGGCTTCCTGCGACAACGAGATATCGCCGCGCATGTAATAACCTCGCTCGCACCAGTCATCAAGGAATTCCTTCATCTGGGAGAACGGACCTGGAAGATCTGGAGCTTGCTTGAATACGAACTCAAGTGTTTCAGCATATTCAGGCATGTAACGAGCCTGTGTTCTAACGACGACAGAAAGGGTAATGGCTTCTTTAAGTGGCATGTGTGTGGAATAATGTTCTCTACATTCTATTATACCTCTTCGCAGCTAAAAAAATGTTGTAGCCTTGGGGAGCTACAACATTTCAGTCAACTGATTCGGGATAACAGCAGCATCAGCGCTGGGAGGAGAGCGAAGCAGCCAATTGCACCTGTCACACCAGCCGCAAAGACAAAACCGAAGATTCTGAGGGTAAGCTCATAGCCTGGGGTTTTATCGATGTGAACTGTAAACAGGTATGAAATGATCAGCAACACAATTCCGAGCAGCGCCAAGAATACCGCATCCACAATGGGAAATGACGCAAAGTCCATCAGTAGCGTTCGGCTTCTCTTGCGAGTTTGTTTGCAGGTTGATAATCCCATTCCACAGGGACTTCACAGCCGAGGTGGAATTCCGGGAAGTTCTTAGGCAGCTCAACCCAGACCAGCGTATTGCCGGCGAATTTAGCTAGCCCACCACCTTGAGTACCGTACACCGCGAACGGAAATTCGGTATCAAGGTTACGTTCTACTGGCGGTAGTACTGCTCCATCTTCCATTGCATGAATTCCTCCTGAGTTGACCTCGAGAGTGAATCCATGACCAGGGAACCGAGCAGCCCAGCAGCGATAAGCGCAAGCAGGCAATAAAGCCCGAAGCGTTTAAGCTGTTGCAGTTGTTGAAGTTGCGTTTGATTCATCTTCGCAGTTGTTTACGAGTGATTGAATGTCGTGGACTTTGATCTCCTCTTCGAGCTGGTTGAACTCTGGAAGCTGAGGGGTGAAGTTGTGGTGCCCTAAGGCTCCCCAACTGATCTTGATGGCTGCAAGGCGCCGGAGCACATTGCGAGTGATGGTCAGGGAAACCGGACCACCCAACACCTGAATCGCGAAAGTGGAGAAAGGTTTCTCCTTATCGCTAGCAGGCAGTATGCGTTTCATGTGAGCACGCATGAGGGACTGGCCCGCATTCGTTTTCACAATGACCTCAAGCACGTTTCCACACGTTTGCGTGAATTCGTAGACGAGGCCATCGGGATTCTCCTCTCGGGGAATACCGTAATTGTAATGAGGAGTGTTGATAGCCGGGAGACTATCAGGTAAGAAGCTATTCATGGGTTAGTAAGTAAGTGTGTTTCTTTATCATCACACTATACCCCTAATCCCTGAGTTGTTAGGAGGGGGGTGGGAAGGTTATGTTACGAACTTCTTTCCATATTTCGTACATCGCGTTTATGCTGTGTCTAACTTTCGTCATTTCTTCATCAGACACCAACGTCTCATTCATCTGCAACAAACCCTTCAAGTTGGTTGTAAATCCAAAATGAAAGGTAGGAATATTACCAAGATGAATTTCACCGAAGAAATGTGTAGGATTCGATCGGCTAATTACCCAGGTGATTTTCCTCATTCGACATTGACTCCGTTCTGTTTGTGAATCTGCTCCCAGCGGTCGACGAGCATTGCTGCTGCGTACGTTTCCTCAAAGCCATACCAGCCCAAGCTCATCACGTCGTTACACTCGACGAGAAGGGTATCGCCGGCTGTTGTGAGGCCGAGATCGATGGAGAACGAACTCGGATAATCACTAGGCCAGTTCTTAAGGATTTTGTCTGCTACTTCAATGTCGGGAATCACTCGGAAGCTGCCCTTGTAATGCTTAGCCCCGATGACTTCGCGTTTATGTACGAAAACCCGGTACTCAGACAAGAATGAAACATACTCGCTGACGTGAACAAGCCAATTTTCATCGTAATTGGCTATGTTTAGCAAATCCACAGGTGCGCGATAAACGAAGCCGGTGAACTCTTTCTGGTATTCTGAGATCGGCTTGATGAACCTGAATTTTTCCTTGAGAGCGTCTTTCAAGGTCATCAATTCGATCTTGCGACCAGCGAAATCCATCAAGCATTCAGGAACATCTCCAAGTCGTTGAACTTGAAGACCTTCACGCTCAATAAACTTGTGTACGAAGGATACACCTCCGTACATGATGTGACCTTTCTTCTCAGGCACATCAATAAGCCGGTCAGTCTCCACGACCAGACAACCAAGCTTTACAGCTCCATGTCTAATCGTTTCTTTGTTTGCCCAACCCCTGAGTTCACTGTGTAAATAAAGTCTTTGCATAGATTGTGAGTTGATTTTCTTACTCAAGTCCGATGAGTATGGGCTTCGGATCTTGACCGTCTGTTACAAGCTGCCTCTCAATCTTTTCCAGGAAGTTCTGGCGACCTGGGAAGCGAGAACGCCAGTTCAGAACCTTGGTGTTGATGAGAAGCGCCAACGCGATGTGAATGTTGACGTGTTCGTTTTTGAAGTACTCGAAAAGATTCTCGAAGTACTCATTGTCGTTTTCCCAAAGACGTTTGTCGAATTCGTCATAGAGAATGTCCATCGCCGCGCTAACTTTGTCGGCAGCAACGAGGTCAATGGCATCTTTAATGTGGGCTGGGAGGAGTGGTAGGTTTGCCATGGTCTAGTGTTTCTTTTTGTACTGCGTCGAGCCAACTTACAGCGAAGTCAAGCTCGACATGTTTCATAAAATTAACTTCTGGGCATCCAATAATGTAACAGTAGACGTGCAGGTAAAACTCGCCAGCATACTCATAAAGAGTTTCATAGCTTGCTTCCCAATGATCACGCCAACCTGATTCCACTACTTCGACACCATACTTCATGATGTCATCCGGGTTCTCATGGGGGAGGAGATCACGCATGACTTAATGGGGAGGGTTTTCTTTTTGTTTATCTCGCTCGCATTGAAGGTTCCAACGGGTGGTAATGAGTTCATCCTGAAGAGATTCTTTTTCTCGTTCCAGCCTCCAAATCTTAACATGGAGTTCGTTAATCTCCATATTTCTATTAACTACTATCGCAGCGAGAGCGATAGCAGCAAGACCAAGAATTATAAGACTGGCTGCCATTATTTTGGATAGGCGTTAAAGGCGTAGATTGTTCCAGGATATACCAGACTAGTGTGGCCCTGAGGTACAGTGTCCCAGAAACCAGAGTTCCCGTGACCGTGATGCCACCAGAACGCGTCTTGTGGCACTTTGTCCATCGTCCTGTGATCTCCGACAACACAATAATACCCCTTGGGAGGTTGGGGGATATAATATTTGTAGCCGTCGAAGCAAAGAGGCAGTTTCAGCTTATGGACAAGATCAGACCCCTCTTCGTAGTCAAATTCGACGGTTTCCTCCCCCCAAAGCGTGAAGGCTCTGGAAGGATATGGATTCCGAAGTTGTTGCAGGAAGTCGAGGATTCTCCGCCAGGCGTAATAACGCTCTTTGAGGAGCCAGGAGAGGTCATGGCTTTCATCAGCGTAGATCAAATCGTTGTACGTGATGAAGAGGTTTTGTAGCTGGTTAATCGCTACCGGTGTGATGTATTTCTGTTGACTCATGGGAGGGTATAGTGTGTGGTTTGTTGTAATAATCAGGATCAAGCTTCATGATATGGGCCTCAATCGCTTCTGCTC
>ERZ761597.54-NODE-54-length-32860-cov-108.831794_pt1 | contig 32860 bp, 46 predicted proteins | sample MGYA00433093_ERZ761597 | MGnify/ENA primary metagenome ERZ761597 (study PRJEB28899, sample SAMN03785557) | bioreactor sludge metagenome | biome: EBPR Sludge; feature: EBPR Bioreactor; material: 0.22µm filtered reactor supernatant | place: Saint Lucia: Queensland... | reverse complement strand
ACATTGATATTGCTAGGTGGTAACACTAGAGGGAGCGTGACGCACCGACAGTAGCTTCCTAGCAATGTGAGTGTATTTTATTTTTTAATTCTAGTGGTGAAATATTTTTCAATGTTTAGTGGAATAGGAGGATTTGAATATGGAATACAGAATGCTTACCGAAGTGCGGAGCGAGGAGAGCAAACGAATCCGCAGGGAAACCAAGGACAGGGACTTCTCACCAAGGAGGGGCAAGATACTAGTACCGAGGACGGACGGATTAGTGAACGCCCTACAGACGGGGCTGACGAAAGACCACTATGTATTGGTTACTCCGAAATCGACAAGTACGCAATTCAAGTTTACGAAAAACACTTTAAACACAAAAACTATGGAGACGCAACAAAAATTAATCCAAGAGAACTCCCAGACTTTGACCTCTTGGTTGGAGGATTTCCTTGCCAAGCTTTCAGCATTGCTGGAAAACGAAAAGGATTTGACGACACAAGAGGAACACTCTTTTTTGATATCGCAAGGATTTGTGCCGAAAAAAGACCAAGACTTGTGGTACTTGAAAACGTTAAAGGTTTACTATCTCACGAAGGGGGCAAAACTTTCCAGACAATTATTGGGGTTCTCACCGACATGGGGTATTTCGTTGAGTGGCAGGTACTTAACAGCAAAAATTTCGGAGTCCCCCAGAATAGGGAAAGAGTGTTCATTATCGGATATCTTGGAGGACAACCCAGACGAAAAGTATTTCCTCTCGGAGCAACAAACTCAAGCTCTAATCCGACCAAAGAATTACCAGAACCGATTAGCAATACGCTCAGGACAAACTATTTTAATGGAAAAAGTAACGAAGTCTGTGTTAGAGAAATTCAACAACTCAACCAACCAACCCACTCAAACGACAGAATCTATGGAACAGACGGAATAAGCCCAACTCTCAATACTATGCAAGGTGGAAATAGACAGCCTTTTGTAGCACCAGTCCTAACCCCTGATAGATTAGAAAAACGACAGAATGGCAGACGCTTCAAGCACACATTACGAAATATGGGAATCCGCAGACTTACACCAGTTGAATGTGAGCGTTTACAGGGCTTTCCAGATGGGTGGACTGAGGGCATTAGCGATACACAAAGATACAAGTGTTTAGGTAATGCAATAACAACTAATGTAGTCGAATATGTTTTCGAGAAGCTCTTAAAAACTAAATAGAATGCGGCGTTCATAAGGGTCATGCAGGGTATAGTGGGAAGGACGGGAGACCAACTATGCCGCTCGTAAGAGTCTAAAATAGACCGTTCGACAAGGGAACTTGTCCGCCGCACTTTGTTTAGTTTTTATTATAGAAAATTAACGCATGGGTAGGTGGGGTTTTCACCCCTTGGTCAGTTAAGCCATGGCAGCAACTTAGAAACCGACAACCTACCCAGCCGTCAGTTCTTTAAAATAGAAACCAGACACAGGTGGTTTGCTTGACCGAAAAGAGGGCGTAGAGGGAATGTGCAAACGTAGCACTAGGTCGGTAAGTTACGCATTAAGCCATGAAAGTAGTCGACTCAGACATGGCAGACCGCAGACCACCGCTGTTTAGTTTTTATTTAATACTTATGAAGTGGACAAAGAAACAAAAGAAACACTTTGACAGTATCTTGTGGTTATTTGACGACAAGAACCGACAAGAAGGAAGAAGTACAGTATTAGCATGGGTGTATATAGCAATGGCAATGGCGGGCAGGGAGGTTAATGTAATAGACCATATGTATATAACAGACTCAAACATACTGGCAAATAGGTATCTTGCGGAGATAATAGGAAGTATTATCTTAGAAGATAATTTACCACTTGAGATTGAGACCGAGAAAAGAATGGGTAAAATCATATTAAAAGAAAAGGCAGAAAAAGAAGTTAAGTAGTTTATTTTTTATCATACATACATGACAAGACAGGCAAAGCAGTTACTTCTGTTAGTGTTTGTGTTTGCGTTAGGAATATTTACCGGTACCGACATGGGTAAGGTAGAGTATAGAGACGTAGTCAAAGAGGTAGAGGTAGTAAAGAACGTGCCCGTAGAAAAGATAGTAGAGACAGAGTCAAGACAATGCCTAGTAGCAAAGCACAACCTTGAGGTAGCGGCAGAAGTCATTAACGTTAAGGGAGCAGCCATAGATATTTGTGCAGACTTACTAATGAGTTATGATTACTACCTATACAATCCAGCCGTGTTGGCCGATAGGGCAGCAGAGATAGAAGCATTGAACCAAAGACTCATTAGCCTAGAAGCACAGTATGAGTAAGAAAGAACACAACCTAGGCTGGTACAAAAAGAAATGCATAGACATGGCAAAGATACTAGCCAAGCAACGTGATGGCTGGACATGTCAAAGATGTGGCAGAAAGAAAGGAGAAGTCCAGATACATGGCTCCCACATATTCCCCACTAGGTATGGCATACTAGCTTCAGACCCGGAGAACATTATTGCTTTGTGTGCAGGTTGCCATGATCTTCGAATGGACTCTTGGCATGGCTCACCCTTAGAGAGTGCAGAGTGGTTTGAATCTAAATACCCTGGAAGAAAGCAAGAACTACAAGACAAGATGTCAACTGTACCCGAGAAGCTTACGATAATATACTGGCAAGAAAGGTACACACTCCTCAAGCAAACAATATCCTCAAGCAAATAGTCCTACGAATCCCTATTGTATTACTACATTAATTGTAGTATAATACCTACATATATCATGTATGGATATGGCTTGGTACCAAGGGAGATGAAACAAACAATGCTCACTACGTTCGCCTAGTAATAGCATTAATTTTTTAATAAAGGAGGTATAAACTAGCACGCTAATTATCTATTTATTATCTTTACAATAATGAGTAAGTACGATTTAGCTGAATACGACAGAGCATTATCCGAATTGACTGACACGTTCATGGACGCACAGTCGGAAAGAGAAGCTTTGCAAGAAGCGTATCGAGAGGGAACAATATCCCTAGACGATATGAACGATGCACTCTACATTTTAAACTTATCAGAATGAAGTATAACAATTTGTTTCTTACACTAGACGTAGACAATCTGGATGTTCAGGTTGACAATACGGTTCCAGAAAAGCCAGTCTTAATAATCCGATCGATTGAAGACGATCAGGAAATATATATTAAACTGTATGCGAAAAAGATATTTACTTCTTAATTATTACCGAAATGAAAGTTGAAACCATCAACAACAACCTATACATCTACCATGAGGAAAACGCCGATACGATCGACCCTTTCCGGATCTATGCTTATGAGATCTCGTTCGGTACTGATATTCATGGGGGTAGAGATTATTACACAGTTACTTTACTTGTTAATCCTACGCCCGGCCAGAGACTACGTTATGAATACCAGTTTGAGAAAGCTCAAGAAGCGAGAGAGGCGAAGGCGTTAATTTACGATCATCTATTACCTTTTATTTTAAAATCATGATTAAACTATTATTTGTATTCTTACTTCTAATGTTTGTGCCTGTACAGACATTGGTGATATTAGGCTTAGCATTACTTGTTAAACGTCTATTATGGAAAAGCTAAAGTGTGAACATCCAAGCATTAGTATTGATGTATGGGAAGAGTATAGCGATCCCGATCATTACATCACATACCAAACATATGTTTGCAACGATTGCGGTGAAGAGGTGGATGAGCCGGAGGCTTCGGACTTCACATATGCAACACCGGAAGATTAATTATTAAATTTTAAAAAGATGAAGATTAAAAGATCTACTCTTGAGAAAGCCAAGAAACAAACTAACACAATGACAACGTTGGTCTTTAATTACGAAGAAGCAAACAGTTTACTAGACGATTTCATAGACGAATGTGTTGAAGCATCTGACGATTATGAGCATCTGTTAGAGATGGTTTATGACCATGCTGAGTCACTTGTAGATATATATTATTCGGATATCTACGAAAGTACCAATAAATTTAGTGAGGCAATTGATCTTGCTACTGAAGAACTTGGTAGGCCTGAAAGTATCGATAAAGAGATACAACAGGGTCAACTTTATGCGTACGATTTATTGTTTCGCAGTTTTGTTGACAATCTTATAGAACTAGACGGGGGAGCTTAAGTTTTTATTTATTAAATCAATACCATGTCGAAGAAAGATTACGTTCTGATTGCATCTGTTATCAGGGATTCTAGTACTCTTGAGGAGTTTGTAGATAAACTTCTACCAGAGTTAAAACTAGACAACGATAATTTCAATTCAGAAAAGTTCCTTGAATATATCAAGAACTAATACAAGAAGGGCAGGGCTAGCAACCTTGCCCTTTTTTATTGGTCTGAGAACGGAGACAATGCGGACTTGCGTCCGCCTTTTGTTTGTATTATTTATTATTTATTTAATTATGTTTAACGTATACAGTTGGGAAGAACTGGAATACACCTTTCCAGGAAAGTTTCTAATGGTGTTGCCTGTCGAGTACGAAAACCTCGACGAGAAAAGCTATGAACCTTCTGACGCATGGGAAACACTCTATCAAGTAGAGGACGTTTCAGAAAAGTACCAAGAAGGATACTTATTCATAGAAGGCGAAGACATTTTTAATTATTAATAAAAAAGAATGAGAGCTTTAGCAAAAGACACAAGTCTACCAATAAGCGATGTACTTACCTACATGCTTATAAGCGTAACCGTACTATACTTCTTCGGAAGAATAATAATATCAATGGTGTTCGGTATTTAATCTATTATCAACAAAGCTATGATAGTGAACAAACTGGTTTCCTTGAATCCGGACGAATACAGGGAAATGCCTCTAGCAATTGCCGGGAAGGCCTATATCAAATACGTGCAGACCTGCTTCAGTAGCCAACGTGGTGACTTCTCACTAAAGTCTTTTAAAGAATGGCTAGAAACAGAAATTTAATTCTATGAGGGGGCTAACAACCCCCTTTTTTATTGTACAAACATAGGAGAATTGGAGACAAAAAGGTACAAAATCGCCAAGATTTACACCATAATTGCACAAGATGGTTTGAATTAACACACATTACCTATACTATTACTACACAATACATTACAAACCCTCTTGAAAAAAGTCATCCTCCAATACCTACCTACCTATAAAAGATATACAAAACAATTACACTTATCACCTTCCCAACATTACCCCCACAAAAAGCTATGAACATGCTACCAACATATATACAAACACCAACACACCACCCCACAAAATCACCCTACGAAAAAGATAATCATCACTACTTACTCTCTACCTACTACATAGACTGCACCACTACCGTGCCGTAACGCCCCCGATTAACCGCAAAGGTTATGAGGGGCCCGGTTCCCGTCTCTTCTCCCTCCTGTTCCCCATGAAACCGCCTGGAGACTTCCGGACTTGCTGGAATCCTGCTATCCCCCCACCCACCCTGGAGCTTCGAGCGTTTATTGCATGCTTGCCTACTGGAGAGGAGAGACCCCCCGGGGCATCCTTACCCCCCTACCCCCCAGTGTAAGGAGATTATACTTACAACCGCCCCCGTGATAATAGAAGACTAGGTGTGCCAAGGGATTACAGAGAATATGGGTAGTAGGAAGGCAAGCGAATATGTATAAATGTAGACCCATAGTAAAAATAGGGGTAAAAAGTAAAATTATTGGTAGGAGGGAGGATAGGAAAATCGGGTATAAGAAATTCCCGGGGTTATATAAAAAGCTGAAACTGTGAATTAAGACCCATAGTAATACAGATATATTTAAAGGAATTGTAATTCTAGTGTAATGGTGGTAGATTGAAAAATATCTTAAGTTATAACAACAAGATGGCAAGGACACCGATACCGATGAGTGAGTGGAAACCCAAGAAGCTTCAGAAGGAGTTATTAATGTATGCTATAGAGGCAGGGGAGGACTTTAAGCCAACGATGTGGTTAAAGGGAAAGGGAAAGAGTGCGAGTAATTGGACGAAGTGGAAAGCGGACGAGAGATTTTGCAAGTGGTTTTTTGAAGCATGGGAGCGAGGGATGAAGTGGGTAGTAGTGGATCTTGATCGGATAGGGATGGAGAGGGCAAAGACGGACTATAATTATTGGATAGCGATGCAGAAGAAGTATGGAGGGATGGAGGACAAGTCAGAGGGTGGAAAGACGGTAATCAATTTCAATATTCCCAGGCCAACGGCAGAGAGGTACATCTTAGAGGGTGAGGAATCATGAAGAGTATTCAGCACACGTATGTACCAACGAAGATGCAAAGAGAGTTGCATTCGGACGGAACACGTTTTAAGGTAGTAGTGGTAGGTAGGCGTAGTGGAAAGAGTACGTACGCTTTAAACGAGGCCATAGCTACTTGTTTAGAAAAGGACAATCAATTGGTATGGATAGTAGTTCCCACATTTCAGCAGGCAAAGGACATATATTGGAGGGGGAGTGACATAAGCAGGTACTTAATAAAGGGGATGTACAAGAAGAAGAACGATTCCGACCTGATGGTAGAGTTCCACAATGGAAGTGTACTGTATTTAAAGAGTGCAGAGAGGCCAGACTCGTTAAAGGGAAGTGGGCTAGATCTTCTCATTTGGGATGAAGTGGCGATGACGAGGAACGCAAGGTACGTATGGGAGGAAGTTTTGCAGCCAACCTTAAGCGATAAGCACGGGAGGGCTGTTTTTATATCTACTCCTAAAGGGTACAACTATTTTCACGAGCTATACTTGAGAGGAGTAGAGGGATTAGACAGTGAATGGAAGAGTTGGAAGATAGCGACCAAGGATAGTTATGCACCGTGGACGTTGACAAAGCAGGGACAGGGGGAGTTGCAGAAGTTAAAAGAAAGAATGACAGAGGATGCGTATGCACAGGAGTACGAGGCGGACTTTACGAGAAGAACAGGCTTAGTTTTCCCAGAGTTTGAGAGGGAGATTCACGTGAAAGACTTTGAGGTAAAGACGAAGTACCCGTTAGAGATGGGGCAGGATTTCGGGTACACCAATCCGACTGCTGTCATATACAGTTATTTCGATGATGACGATACGTGGTGGATCTTTGACGAGTATTACGAGATGGGGAAGACGATCTTCGAGCATAGTGGAATGATTTTGGCGAAGAGGAGGCAGTATGCTAATACGCAAAAGGCCATGTACGGGGATAGCGAAGATCCCCAGAGTATAGGGGAGTATGCCAATTATGGTGTATTCATAACCCCGGTCATTAAGAGAAGAGACAGTGTGCTGATAGGAATAGACAGGATTAGGGAGAGAATGAAGGTAGATCCGGTATCGAAGAAGCCGAAGGTATTCATACATCCCAATTGCAAGAACTTAATTAGAGAATTAGAGACGCATGCATGGAAAGAGTTCAGGGGAGATGGTAATGATGAGCCAGAGAAAGAGAATGACCACGCAATAGACGGGGCAAGGTACATAATATTAATGCACACAAGGGGGATATCAAGGGATAGCATAAAAAGTATACCCATGTATAACCCCATAGGGGCGAACATTAAAAAGAAAAAGGTTGATTTATGGAACTGGAAAGAATAGTATGTAAATAAAATTTAATTATTAGGTTTTTCTTTTATGCAAAGTATGTTAAGGAAGGGATTATCACTTACCCTAAAAGGTTTAAAAGAAGAGGGCAAGAATTTGCCAGCAAGAGTAGCGAACCAGAGAGCGGTAGCATCAGGATCAGCCGGAAGGTTGGCACAAAAAGGTAAGGTTGTAGCAAAGAGGGGTATACTTCCAAAGCTAAAACATACTACACGAAAGGTAAAACAGAAGGTACAGCTTACGAAAAAGGCCATAACGGGGAAGAAGGCTCTTGAGCCCGTGTCGGTAGCGGCCTCTAATAATCAATACGTAAAGCAGTTCGAGAATTTAACCAAGAACTTTAAAGGAAAGGAATTAGAAGAGGGGATAAAGATGTTACTTGTAAAGATGCCCATGGACGAGAAGTACAGAAAGACTATTAAGCATGTAGCAACAAACGTATACGGTGTTAAGTTATAATTTTATTTTAGTTTATTATCCATAATGGAAAAACTATACGGAGTTAAAGGAGTCAAGGACGTTTACTTAGGTTGGAACCTCAAGCTATTGCCAGAGGACGAGGCAAAGAAGTTCGAGAAGTACAAGCAAGAAGAGGAGCAAGCGGCAATGGAGGCTAGGGATGATGCAGGATTGAAGGCAATAAGAAGTACGCCAACAGCAGTAAGGCTTAAAAGATGGGCAACTGCGACCATGTTAGGCAGGAATGAGCTTTCAGAACTAATGAAGAAGGGGGAAATTAAGTTTCCACCAAGAGGAGTAGAGCCAGAGTACAAGTTCTTTATTCCAAGTGACGAAGAGATAATAATAAACGAAAGGCAATACGAGGAATTAAAGCAGTACGCATACAGACCGATAGCACAGACACTAAGACCGGGAGAAACAAAGGCTAGAAATATATACGAGGGGTTCTTGCATATTAGGGAGTTAACGGAGGATCAGGCTAAGAAGTACTTGGCCAAATGATAGGGGGAAACGTGCAAGCAGTCGAGTGCGGTTACTGTCACGATAGGGTGTTACCGTTACAGATTGTGGAGATAGCAGAACGAAAGGGAGGAAGAGAGACCGGAAGGAAGTTTAGGTTATGTTTTAATTGTTACAAAGCCTATCTATCTTTAGAGGTAAAGGACTTACCCGTAAAAGATAGTATAAAGGCATCAATAGAAAGATGGAGGAAAGACTCACCGGTGTTAAACTAGACGTTACTCGTAATACTCGTAGCAGTATAGGGCGAGATACTCTAGAGGTTTCCAATTCCGAATACGATCTTTTGCTAGAGTATCTGGCATGGATTAAGGACGGGAAGTTTTCCACGTTCGAGGCTAGTAAATATCACCATGGAGAGAGTACCTATATTGACACGACCATATCCGACAGGGTGAGACACCCACTATTTCAATTTAAAGAGTAATATAAATGAAAAAGACAAAAGAGGTTACGTATAAGGATTGGGTAGCGAAGTACGAGTACAAGGAAACTAAAGAAACTAAGGACGAGTTTGACAAGGTAGCCAGAATCATGAAAGATCTTCGGGCTGCTAAGGATTGGAGAGCGTCCAGTTGTAAGCTAACCGGACCTGAATCAGGCGTGGGTGGCGACTACGGCAAGAGATGGGATCTTCAAATGAAGTTCTATCTTAACTGGTCCTCTCCCTTAAGCACAGAGAACTTTAGAAGCAACGTGAAACTAACTGAATCGGTAGGAAGAATAGAAAGTTTGTACCAAAAGGTGCGAAACCTAGACTACGGATTTACGATTAATACGGGTCTTGATGATGAGGGTTATAAGGCAAAGTGTTTGGCAAGCCGTATTGATTATGAGCTTTACAAGGCGAAGGCTCCTAAGCATTTCGCTCTTACCATGAAGGATGCACTTATACATGGGACTGGAATCTTCAGACAGATTTATGTAAGACAGCAAAGAAAAGTTCGTGTACCAAAGAAGGCGGACAAAGAAAATCCAAAGGAAATTGAAGCAGTCAAGAACAAGAAGATCTTGTACGAAGAGAAGACTATTACTAAATACAACGGTATAAGCTATGTGAATATTCCAAGACATGAGTTTTTTGAAGCCCCGAGAGCAAGGGTATTGCACGGAGTACACGGGGTATCGGACTATGTCATTTGGAGGAGGGTTCTTTCCTATGAACAGTTTATGGAAGAGTACGGAAATCGTTCACAGGCAATGAATTTAGACAAGATTAAAGACACGAGCAGCACCGACGATAAAGAAACGAAGTCTATGTTTGATATCGAGGACGATGTAACGGGAAAGAAATACGTAACAGTATTGGAGTATGAGTGCGAGAAAAAGGACGAGTGGATGGTAACAGCAAACGACCATTTAATATTGGACGGTCCACTTCCTTACGAGCATAAGAACTACACCTTCTACAAAGTAGACTGTATAACAGATCCTTATGCCTTTAACGGAATCAGTCTTGTAGACAGATTAGAGAATACCCAAAGTCACATGGAAATTCTTATTAACATGATGATGGATAAGAATTGGAGGCAGCTCAACCAAAAATACTTTATAGAGAGTACGGTATTCGGGGAGCTTACAGAAAAGCTTATTGCCGAAGACTCTTTATTTATACCAGTTAATACTAGTGATGGTAGGCCATTACAGGCTAAGCTTGCCCCAATGTACTCCGACTATGTGAATCAGGATAGTTTCCAATTGCTTAATACCTTAGGTAGGACGGCAGTCATGGGAACTCTGATGGATACTAGCCAACTGAATTTACAAAAGACTAACGTGTCCGCAACAGCGTTAATGGAAAGTTCGGGCATAGTTGACGAGACAATTGCCGCACTACTTAAGAACATGCATGACACATTGACAGAGGTAGGTTTTGACATGATCTTTATCCTAAAGCAAAAAAGGAACGTGCCAAAGGTGGTAGATAAGGAAGGAAAGAAGTATGAGAGGTTTCCCATCAAAAACTACAAGCTTGTGGATCATTTGGGAAAGAAGAGGATGGAGAGAACCTTGAACGAGGAGTACTGGATGGAATCTAGTCCAGAACTATTCTCTATAGTAGATCAAGATATCCGTATTGCTCCAAAGAACATGAGGGTAGTTGACAAAAACTCGGAACGAGAAGAGTTTAAGGTAACGTATGCACAGATGATGGCAAACGCAGTAGATCCATCGGACCCATCCTCAATGCAATTCCCAGGCGTAAAACTTTACGATGCCAGAATATTAGGCAAGAAGATGGTAGAGCTTAACGGTTTGGAAGACGAGGTTCTTTTAATGGAAGGCTTTGACGAGGACGAGGATTTGGAAGAAGCGATTGAAGAGGTACAGACTATGTTGTCTGGACAGCCATTATCGGGAATGCCAGGCAGGAGTATGCATCATAATCTTTACGAGAAGAATGTTCTGGACATGCTTAATAATAATGCCAAAGGACTACAGGAACAGCTTGAGTTAACCAAGAGGGAATCGGGTACAGACATGATGGGCAATCCTCTTCCACCACAGTATGATCCAGGCTTAATGCAGGCATACGAACAATTACTAAAACAAATTAAATTCATAAGCGATCATTTACAAGTGGACGTTTTACCTAAGAATCAAAGGGAAGCGGCAAGCATTGTGGTAGCACAAGAGCTTGAACAGTTACAAGGAATGATGAACAATACACAGGCACAGGCACAAATGCCCGAAGGAGGACAGCCAGCAGGGCAACCAGGAGGACAGGTTCCAATGCCTCCGTCAACTCCAAACATGATGCAAGATCAAGGAGCAGGCGTGCCAATGCCACAAACGGGATTTTAATTCTTAATCTATAATAGATGGAAATTAAAGAAGTATTGGACAGGCTCTCTAGTAGCGAGCTTAAAGACTTAGTAGAGCTTAAGGATAGCCCAGGCTATAAGGTTCTATTAAAGGTAAGGGCTTCCCTAAAGGAATTCATGGGTGATCTTGCCTTAGAGAATGTTACCTATGATACGGCCCAGTTGTTTGTATCGGCAGAAAGGAAGGGGACGCTAATAGGGTGGAAGGCGGACGCAGGCATGATAAAACAAGCGGAAGATAGACTAGAAGAACAGAAGGCCGGAAAGAAGAAGATCGTGGGCGGAGTAAAGGTAGAAGACCTATTAAGGTACGGAAAAATTGACACACAATAAAAAACACTATATGTTTATTTACGAAAGGTATAATGCCATTTAATTTTACAATTTAATAACATGAGCAACGAGCCTAATATTTCGGCCCCTGATGATGAAGTCAGCACGCCGGATCAGTTAGAGAATCAGGAAGAAGTTTCCCAGCCGGAGGATGACCAAGTGGATTCCGAACAGGCCCACGAGACAGAAGAAGTAGATCCTGAAAACTACAATCGTTTAAGAACGAAGGTATCAAAAGTAGAGAGTCGGCTGAACGAAACCAGCGAAACTCTGAAGGGGTATCAAGAGTATGTATTAAAATCAGAAGACAGGACGAGGGATTGGTTTCAATCCCAAGGACTTTCGGAAGAGGATACAGAAAAAGCCCTTGCAAGGATAAAGGAGCAAAGACCTGATCTTTGGCAACAGAGAGTCGAGGAGGCGAAAGAAACGCCTACCAAAAAAGACAAGCTAAGTCCCGAAGAAATTGAGGGGCAGATTACCCAAAAGGTAATGGAGAAGCTTCAACAGCAAGACACTCTAAAGGAGGTGGCAACGTATATGCAGACGGAAAGGGAAGGCTTCTTTAAAGAAGTACCGGACATGGACCCTGCAAACTACGTGGATGCAACTCCTGAAGAAAAACAATTGGTAGCAGAGTTCGCTGATAAGGTAGACTTATTAGCACAGCGATATGTAGAGCTTCAAGGCGTAGGGTACAAAGAAGCCCTCGTTAAGAGCTATAAATTTCTAGCGGCTGATTTAGGCATGGGAGGAGAGAAAGAAGATGGTTATCTGGAAGGACTAGCAGATGGTATCGCAGACGAAGCTTCCACATTTGGTGGTACTTCGGGTGGTGCTGGTGATAGTTCGGCAACTCAGTCTCCGTTATCGTCTCAGGAAAAAGAGATGGCCCGTAAGATGGGTATGACAGAGGGTGAGTATGCTAAGTACAAACGGTAATAAACAAAGACCTTTAATTTTTAGAAAACAATTATGTACGGTGCAAGACCAAGAGGATCATACTGGGGATTATCTAGCGTATACAGGGACTTCATAGGTGGAGGAACTTTCGCTAAATATGATCTTGTTATGCCACAAGGAACAACAGTAGGAACAGGTGGTGAGATCGTAGTCGCAACCGCCGGAGCATTCAATATCCTTGGAGTAGCCATGGAAGCTGGTGCAAACGCAGTAGCAGGAACTAAAGTTGACATTACTCCTGGACTATTGGTTTTAATGGATAATGATAACGATACAAATACATTCGATGCAGGCTATGTAGGACAAGTAGCTGACTTTGTTGGTGGAACAGGAGCAATCCAAGTTGACACATCAAGCCATGTTACAGGAGTGTCCGGTGTAGCAAATCTTTTCTGTGTAGCCTATAACCCACAAGGTATGGGGATGAACGCAGATACATCCATCGGATTATACGTAGTAAAAGAAAGAGCAATTTAGTTTAAATAATTTTTAATAGAATCGATCATGGCAGCAGTAACAATCGCTGAATTTCAAAATCTAATCGATCCTGCTGTACAAAAACATTTCTTTGAAGCACTTGAAGAGAACAACCCATCTTTGGATGGATTCATCAAATCAGGTACACAGGAAGTCTACAATCATAAAGAGCAAAATTATGCTGGATTGGGATCTCTTAGTGCAATTGCAGAAGGTGAAGTATACCCTGCAGAAAGTTTCTTAGAAACGTATAGTACAACTTACACTCCAATTAAATATGGAGGCAGGGTACAGATTTCTTACGAAACTCAATTATTCGAAAGAATGGATCTAGTAGCACAGGCTCCTAAAGAAGCGGGTGCAGCAGCAGCTAGAAAAAAACAAGAAGTAGCATCTAGTTTGTACAAGAACGGTTTCACAAACGCATCAACCAGTTATGGTGATGGTGATCCATTGTTCTCAGTAGAACATGCACGAGCAGACGGACAAGGTAATATTTCTAATGCATCTGGGTCAGGTATAACCTTTACTGAGGCTAACCTTGAAACAGGGATACTTGCAATGGAAAGTGCAGTATCAGACAAAGGAAAAATCCTGAACGTGTTTGCAGATAGTATTTTATTACCTCCTGCTTTGAGAAAAGAAGCAGTTGTGATTTTAAAATCAACAAACAGATCAGGCACAGCAGACAACGACACAAACGCATACAATGCTTCTCTACACAAAATGGAAGGATCAATTCCTAATATTTGGATTTGGAAGTACTTGGGGGCATTCGCAGGTGGAAGCGATACAGCATGGTACTTGCTTGATTCTCAGAATCATAAAATTACAATGTTGGAAGCTGACAAAGTAAGCGTTGAGAAAGACGTATCGAACGGCTTCGTAAACGACATCATGGAATGGAAAGTAAGAGTAATGTGGTCAACCGGATGGAGTGATTTCCGTGGAGCATGGGGATCTAAAGGTGACGGACTAGCTTACACAGACTAAGCTAAGTTTATTTTGTTAGAACCTTTGGGGAATGGCTGGTGAAATTCCCCCCTCAATAACGATTGGACCTTGTAGGTAACCAAGGGAACATATCTAGTTATTATCTTTTTTAAAATGGGAGTAACACACTTCACAGAAGTAGACAGTAAGCAAGGATTTTCCGTAAACGGTACAAAAGTCATAGACGAAAACGGTAACTTAACCGCACCGTCTGGATCAGTTAACAGTTCAGAGATTGATCCGCAGGTCATTCAATTTGCGACAGTAGAGCTTGGACCAACAGAGATTGTTGGAACATCTGCAGGCGATATTGGAGCTACAGCGGGAGCACCTCTTGTAGCAGCACCGGGAGCGGGATACATTCTTGAATTTATCAGTGCAACACTTTCTTACACTTTCGACACAGCCGCTTACACGGGTGGTGGTGATGATGTAGTAATTAGGCAGGGCACGACTGCAGTTTCTGCAGCAATAGCTAAAGCTGATCTTTTAGGAGATAGTGCAAGCGACATTGCTTATGTGAATGCACTAGCAGCGGCTGATATTAAATTAACAGCTAATAGTACTTTGAACTTGTTTGCAGGGACAGCGTTCACGCAACCCGGAACAGCAGCAGGAACATTGAAGGTACATATAGCTTACAGAGTATTACCTGCATAATATGGACGGTAGAGAATATGAAGCAAGACTAAATCAAGGGGATCCTTATTCTAAGAAGCTCAAGAAGCAAGGGTTTGAAAACAGAATGGACAGGGTGAACGAGGCTGCCAAGACAGCCTCTTCACCTGAAGATAAAAAAAGATTTGAGAAGATAAGGGAGTTTAGTCTTGATCGATACAACAAGTACAATAATTCAAATTTTAAGAACTAAAAAATGGTTCAATCAACTCACACAATCAATGCTGCAACAGCAACAGCGGTGGGGCAACCAATAGAAGTTGGAAACGCAAAGGCAATCAGCTTTGTTTTCAAAAGGTCCGCACACTCGTCTGGATCAACAGCATTCACGGTAGACGTAAGTTTCGATAGCGGAACAACGTGGATAGCATACGCAAAGCTAATCAAGAATGTGGCGAACACGAACGCACAAACACTAACTAGAGAGGCTTCCGTATCTTTAACAAGCAACACAACAGTTCTCTACACAATGGAGCCTGAAGCAGTAACCCATGTAAGGGTAACCGCCACAGAAACCACGGACGGAACACATGATGCTTGGGTATTAGTAAAACTTTGAAAGTTATGGTTAACAAGAAGAGCAAGATATTAACAGTAGATGATGTAATGAATCTAATCGAAGATAGTATTAATAAGCAGTTAGCAGATATTAGGAATTCTTTAAGAGATATCACCGAAATTAAGAACGTGCTTCTTGGGGACGGACGGTACTACAAAGAAGGTCTAAAGCAACAGCATGACGAGTTATGGAGTAACCACGTGCGACTTATGAATAACAAGACACTCGAGAGGATGGAGGAAATCATCAATGTTTATCAAAGTATTAAAACATCATTAAGAATCTTCGGGGTTACATCGGTACTAGCTTTAGTAGTTTCTACCTTGAATATTTTAAAACTTTTCAGCCTAATATGACCGAGAAGGACATTAAAAGACTAAAGATAATACTTGGTATCATATCGCTATCTCTTTTGTTTGTAAGCGTATCACAGCTCGTTTTTTTAGTACATGTATTTTTTAGCTAACAAAAATGCTTTATTCAAGGGTAAAAATGATAGGTGAGGTTGGGATAGAGATATTCGATAAAAAGTTATACCTTCAGGCAATGGAAATTCTAAAGGGTGGAAACAAAAAGAAGGCAGATCGGGTATTAAAGAAAGCAAGAAAGAAGCAATTTAAAGAGAACCAGTTGGGAACCTTCTTGAGAAAAAGAACCGGGAAAGTTATTAAGAATAAACTTACCGGAAAGTGGACAAGTGATCCTATTGTAAGAAAGAATCTCATAACCACAAAGGGAAAAGAGATAATGATCAAACAACTGATTGGAACAACAACAACCCCTATAGTAGGGATAGCAATTGGAACAGGAACGGTAGCTCCAACAGCAGCAGACACAGCACTCGGAACAGAGTACGATAGGGCGGCTGCAGTAACGAACATAACCACCACAACAACAACGAACGACTCGGTAGTGTTCTCTAAGAGCTTTGAGTTTACAGAGGCCGTCTCTATTACAGAAGAGGGATTGTTCGACCACGCAACGACAGGGGGGAATTTATTTGCAAGGCATACTTTTAGTAGCTATGATGTAGACGATCAGGATATTCTTACCATTACACACAAGATAAGAATAACGGTTTAATTGTATTTATTAGTTTAAAAAAATGGCATTAACTCAAACATGGGTTTTGCAGGGAACAAGTCCTACCACGATAGAAGCAACGGATTCTATTGCGTTGTTTAACGGAACATTTGGAGGGGCGATTACAGTCAACGCCTACAACGATAGTACGCATGTCCGTTCCTCTGGTGGTACTGATGACTCAAGTGCTAACACCCCTAATAACGTGAAGTTCATTTCACAATCGAGTGGTACCGGTGGAGATTCACAGGCAGACTGGGGTGATGGAACAGAGGACTTGGATGCCCTAACGACTGCAGAGGCACCCTTGAAATTAACGGTGGCTTACGACTCGAATATCACCATCTCGGATGCGATTCTTTATGCATACGATGGCACTACACCTGCAACTGCACCAACAGATATGGATGTTTACTTAGCAGAAGTAACGGACACTAACTGGACAAACGCGGACGGTAGTGCAGCTGCATTAGGATTGGCAGACAAAAGCACTCCGGGAACATCTCACGATTACTTCGTGGCGATCAGTATTAAACCAACTACGGTTGGAGTAAAGTCGGCAAATAAGTTAAGAATAGAATTTACCTATCAATAAAAAGAAAATGACCGAGAACACATCAGTAAGATGGGTTGCAGGTTTATCAAACGGGGAGACACTTGTAGAAGGAAAAGGAGTAGTAGAGAAAATCAAAGGTGAAGACTCTCCGTGGTTAAAACTACAAAACTATCTAAAAGAAAATAACTTAACGATTCAGTCGTTCGGTCTATGGGCTGGCGACAAACACTTTAACCTCCCCTCCCTAAAACCAAGATTTGGTGGACAAGCCCCAATCGGTTATGATTGTCACCGCTATTATGCGGGTGATGTTCTTGCAGGAGGGGGGAGCTCAGAACATTATATATGTGCAGAGGCTATTTATCCTAGCTATAAGGTCCAACTCTGGGTGGACTTGATGGATACAAATAAGTCTTGGATAGACGTTAAATAATGGCAGTAGCGATAACACAAACAGCCAATCCAGCAGGAGTTAACACATCCTCGAATGTTGCAACTTATTCTGGTGTAGCAATAGGAGCGGCTGCAGCTAATAGAATAGTAGTGGTATTGGTTGGTTCTGAATTGGCTTCGGCCTCGATAAACTCCGTAACGCTTGGTGGAAACGCCATGAGTGCTGGTACGCAGGGAAATTTTGATGCAGTATACGCAAGAGCATTCTATTTAGCTTACCCAACAGGCACTACTGCCGACATCGTTGTTACTTACGGAGCAGGTGCTACAAGCACACAAAACCATATTGCAGTATATAGCGTAACTGGTGGGGTTTACTCTTCAACTGGAGCAGACCAGTCTAGTGATATGGACACCACAGACAGGTTAACTACTGGTGCAATAACAATAGCCTCAGGTGGGGGGTTTATTGCTATTGCAGCAGGAGCAACGGATACTGTTGCCAAGACGTGGGCAAATGCTACTGAGGACCTTGACGTGGATGCGGGGGATTTTAGGTTTACAACAGCTACAAGAACAACTGCTCTGACTGCGACTGCAGTTACTTGTACTGGTGGTACAAATGGGGAAGATGGTGCATTGTCTTATCTTCTCTTTACTGCAAATGTTTCCCCAACAGTTGCACTTAACAGTCCAGCAGATACAGCTACAATAACAGACACTACTCCCGAATTGATATTCACAGGTACTGACACAGAGAGTAACGATATTAGGTATAACGTGCAGGTGGATACTGTTAATACGTTTCCATCCTATATTGGCATAGAGGACAACTTCAACGACAATTCTTTCAATACCTCTTTATGGACTAGGGACAGTGCTACACAGATAGTGGAACAAAATAGCAGGATGGAATTAACAACCGCACTTGCTGGAAACTATGTTGGGCTTTATAGTACTGGCACTTTTGACTTAACTGGTAAGTCCATTGCTATAGAATTGGTTGATGGCGGAAATGTGGACGAGGTAGGCATGAGTTCATATGAAGCGTACCCACTTACTCTGGTTCATAGTTCGGGAAATAATTTTGGGTGGATATTGGGGTATGGGGAAATACTTGTAACGACAATGGTAGGGGGTAGTCGTGCAACGGTGGGTTATGACTGGGACCAGACGACTTACAGGTGGATAAGGCTCAGAGAGGCAAGTGGGGTTATATATTTTGAGTATTCGGCTAATGGGAGAGACTGGACCGAGCGTAACGCCGAAAATGTGTCTGCCCTATTTCCAATTACATCTCTTTCAATAGAGAGTGTCGTGGGTACATGGCAGGCGGAAAGTATAACGTCTACTCTTGTTCTCGATAACCTCAATATATATCCAGCATTAATTGATGCAGTCTCTGGTACAGACGCAGGGTTTCTGGACTCACCTGACGAAAGCGACACAGACCCATTCACTTCTGGAACTGCAGTTGCCTATACGGTACAGTCTGCACTTGACCCCGATACTTATTATTGGAGAGTAAGAGGCACAGACCCATCTGGTAGTAATACCTATGGTGCTTGGGCTACTACAAGGAGTTTTGATGTTTCTGCTTCAACACCAGCGGATTCAGAGCGAGGCCTATACACGCATGGAAAGAGTACTGCTAATTCAGAGCGTGGTTTGTATACACAGGGTGCGATAGAGGCTAATTCGGAAAGAGGCTTATACACGACTGGTAGTATTTCTGATACTTCAGAGCGTGGGTTGTATACGGAAGGGGCAACAGGTGCTACTGATACCGATTCAGAGCGTGGACTATACACGCACGGAAAAGATACGAGTAGTTCAGAACGGGGTTTATATACTGAGGGAAGTGCGTTAGCGAATTCAGAGCGTGGACTATATGTTCAAGGACAGGACTCTACAAATTCCGAAAGGGGTTTATATACTATCGGAGAAGTTTCAGAAGATTCAGAAAGAAGTCTCTATACGGCAGGAATAGATACAGAGGATTCGGAAAGGGGCTTATATTCAATCGGAGAGGATACGGATGATTCAGAACGTGGTCTTTACACGATCGGGTTACAGTCTGCAAGTTCGGAACGAGGTTTGTACGTAGCGGGAATAGACAGTACAAGTTCAGAGCGGGGATTATACACAACCGGTAGTATTGATGACAGTTCAGAGCGTGGACTTTACACAGAGGGTGTAATAGGCGAGACATCGGAAAGGGGCCTATACACAGTTGGTTCTTTAAGTTCTGATTCAGAGAGAGGTTTGTATACTGTAGGGCAAGTTTCTGATAGTTCTGAAAGAGGTTTATATACCTCGTCCATTCAACGTCTTGAGTTAGACCTTTCGGACGATATAAAAACACACGAGTTCTTTTCTAAAAGGCTTAATGGGGTAGAAGTGTTCTGGAAAAAGATGTTAGAGATTCAGTCTTTGTTTTACAAGATTCTTTCTAACACCTCTTTATGGAACGCTTTCATAAATGCAATATCTACTTGGATCAAGGAACAAGATAGTGAGAGCACGTGGGTGAAAGAAGAGGATCACGCAGACACAACATGGGGGAAGACAACAGTAGGAAGGACCACAATGTTTGCTTATGAAAATCTCTTGACAGAAGATAGAGAAATAACCGATAGTGTTATCGTATATATTTTGGAAGACCACTTTGGAACGGAGGGATTTGGGACAGACATAATAGGGAAAGAACATATTACATCTTAGCTTCAATAAATGGCAAACATGCCTTCGATACTTAGAGCAGCAGGGAACGGTATAAGACAGGAACTGGATGCGTCTCTAACTGATAGTGGATTATCCGTAACAATAGACGATGCGACTAATTTTAATTCAGCAGGAGGCTTAATTGAAATTGATTATGATAATATTGCAAAAAGAGAGCGGGTATATTATTTATCAAAATCAGGAAACGTACTTACAATTGCAGATGATGGAAGAGGACTATTCGGTACTACAGGAGTTGCCCACGACGCAGGAGCCTTGGTACGAGTCTTCTTCGTAGATGAACATATTAACAACTTGGTTGATCTTGCAGAGACAACAGAGGATCAAACGTCATCCTTTACATCCATTCTAGCTACTGGTTGGAATCCCATTTCGTATACCTGTACGTATGCAAGTGCTATTACCTTTACAATATCAGGGGATAAGACAGGGGAATTGTATCCAGGAATGAAATTCAAACTGACTCAAACTACTGTCAAGTATTTCATTGTTACAAAGGTTGCTTATTCAGCACCAGACACGACCGTAACTATTTATGGCGGAGTTGATTATACCTTGGCAAACGCAGCAATATCTTCTCCGTATTACTCGACACAAAAGAGTCCGTATGGATTCCCAATGTCACCGAGACTTTGGAGGGTTGCCTTTTCGGATACTACGGATAGAGAACAAACAACACCATCGGCAGGAACTTGGTATAACTTAGGTTCAGCAAGCATAGCTGTTCCTATAGGTGCATGGAGACTAGGGTATAAGTGTTGCTTGTATATAAACAGGTCAGCATCTACCTTCGGGGATTCGAGAAGCACTCTATCAACAGCCAATAATTCAGAGAGTGACGCATCATTTTCAACTTACAATGCCCAGGCTGGAGCTTCTGGAACACAACAACAGTATGCACATATTCAGTTGGAACTTTACAGGGACGTAACAACTGCGTCAACCTATTACTTAAATATTGGTACGCCTAATTCCGGTATGTCAGCAATAGGTTTAAAGAACCTCTATGAAACCACACAGATATACGCAGACTGTGCTTACTTATAATTAACAAACTATGAATTTTATAACACACAAAAAGAGAGCAGCATCAAAGCTAAACCTTTTGGACAAGAGCACGGATACGATACTTACAGGAAGAGATATTATAGAAGATGATATAGGGGATGGAATAAATGATGGGTACAGAGAAGTGATTCAGATGTTATCAAGCGTGTATCCACAACTCTATGAGGTGGATGCTTATACAGCTAACTACTTCTCGGATGCAACCATATCTTCCATCACGGACGATACACTTGTAGTTGACGATACGATCTTCACCACGGGTCATGTTGGTGCAGTCGTGTACAACTCAACCAAGGATAATCATTCAGAGATAGAGGCATACTCGGCAACCAACACGGTGGTATTAGAAGACGAACCGGATTGGGATGCAGGGGATACTGTATATATTTTAGAAAAAGAGTTTACGTTCTCAACTAACATTACAGACTATGTTTCAAACCTAAGTATGCTTGTCAGGTATTCACCAACAGATCAGTACGTGCCAGCAGAACTAAAGCTTTACGATCCAGACAATACGTTAAGGGCAACAGAGTCAAATCCCATATATGTTCTTAAGCAGATAAATACTGCAAGTGGAGTAATACAGGGGTTTGAGATATTCCCAAGGTTTGAAGAGAAAGATGATAAGGCAATACACCAGAGATATGTTGCGTTACCGGCAGACATGAGTAACGATAGTGATACTCCACAACTTCCTAATGGTATGGATGGATTTCTTTTTTGGAAGGGTGTTGAATACGGTGCAGTAATAAGGCGAGATACCGACTTAGTAGGGTTGGCAAACGCACAGTTTGAAAAAGGAAAGAGGCAAGTGCTTGATTTTTTCAAACCGTTGCGTAATTATATAGCTAAGGATAGGATCCCTAGCCATTATCAAAACATTTTAAGAAAACAAACATGACACTAGGACAAGCAATTCAAAAACAGTTTGGTACGTCCGCATACGGCAAGGATGCTTTCTCAAAACAGAGAGAGCTTTACGAAAAGATGGGCAGTCCTTTAGGCAAGTACATGGGTAGCTTACAACAGAATCTTCACTTGTTAAAGAACCAGTCTAAATGGGGATCATACATGAATCCTGCACCAGCACCGGCTCCTGTAGTAGCACCCCAGCCAAATGCAGCAGAACAGTTAGTCAAAACCTTTACACAAGACACTAAACCGATTACAAGGTTTGAAGACGTGGTTAACCCGAACACGGTAGTTAACGAAAGCCTTATTAATCAGTTCGCACAGAGTCAGGTATTGCCACAAGCGTATATACGAGATGCGGATCAATTCAGAAACCTGAAGAACCAGCAAGCAAATACGGGATCATGGAGGACAGCAGGAAGAGGTGGTGAACAACAGCTATTGAATCAACAGGCAGGACAAAGAGATGCCGAGCTTGGCGGAATGGCTGATGCACAGAGGGGTAACTTGCAAAACTACTACAATGCTATGAAGGAAGAGTATTATATGGACCCGAATGCTTTTCAGATTAATAATTTTAACCAACAATTGCAGGACAAGTTCAAACAAATAAAGCCGACGACAACAGTAAGTGACGGTCTTATTCAGGGATTTGATCCTATGCGTAACTATTACTATTAAATAATGGCAACATCAGGAGATATATATACACAGTTACAAACACAGTATGATCCCAATAACGCTGCGAAGACTATCGAGGAGGGGATAAGAAATGCGAACCGAGGTACGATTGAAAACCTCATGCGTGATGCTACGGACCAAATGGGCAATGCTTATGGTGCTTTCAATAATTCCTTTGCGGAAGCAGGGAACTCTACAGCAAGAACAATGTCACCGGCACAAAGACTGGCATTGGCACAGTCTAAGGCTAATCAAGGAATGGCTGGCCTAAACCTTAACAGAGGGCTTAGAGATTTTTACAGGACGAGCATAAATGATACGATCGGAAAAGCAATGAACGCCTGGGATATGGGAAGGAACGACTTGAAAGATAGGTATGGCATGTTACTAGGTAAAGAGCAATACGCTGACCAATTAAACCAACAAGCGTGGGAAAGACAGATGGCAGAGAAACAATTGGCCGCATCGTCTTCTGCAAAACCAGATTGGAATAGTTTCTTAAAACAATTCAACGCATACCTAGACGGATCGGCGGATGGAACAACTTCGGGAGGAAAGCTTCTAGGAGAAAATATCGTTCAATTACCTAACGGAAAGATATACAATACACCAGGTTATAACATGGTGGCAGGAGCAGGTTCTACTAAAACGACAAATAAGACTGGAAGTAAAACCATACCTACCAACGTAATACCAACTAGAAAATAATTATTACTATTAAACAATGGCAACTAGGCGAGAATTATTATCAAAAGATGCACAGGCACAAATGCAAATGTTAATCATGGGTGCTTCTACGGGTGTTATAGATCCATCTTCTGCTATGCAAGGATTGATGGGAATTACTTCTGATCCTTCCTATACGGTAAAGGGAAGAACCGACATCGAGAAAGAAAAAGAAAGACAAAGAATTCTTGCCGACCTACAGCTTGCGGAATCATTGGGTGATACGGAAAAGGTTAGGGAAATTAAAATGAAAATGATGGGCGACGAGAGAGCTGGACAGTTGAAAGATATTGCCAACTATCAGTTTTCCCCAACAGAGAAGATTGCAGGATTGTTTGCAGGAGTAAGAGATGGACTAGGTGGTATGTACAAAGGATACAAGAATCCGGGAAAATATAATGTCATGATGTCGGACAATGATCCAGACAGAAGCACTTGGAATCCAGCAAGTACATTCGATGCTCTCAAATTCTTAGGAAAGCAGGGACTTGGCTTTGGTGAACAATCGGATTATGCATACTCTCCCGAGACAATGAATATGGCCAATCTTTATTTGGCACCAAAGATAGAGGGTGGGTGGAGCATGCCTAGTGAGGCATACGATACACCATTGAGTAGTTTCTACGGACAGCCTAATCAGCTTACCGGTTTTTAAATTATTAAATAATAACAATGGCAAAGAAAGGAGCAGAGCAATTTGCAAAAGAAATAAGAGAGCAGGCAGGTGTGCAAGCTCCCGATGATGTTAGAACCGCATTGGCAAAGCTACAAAAAGGCATGAAGGAATACACCGTATCTGACGAACTGTACTCTACTAAAAAGGGCTGGGTAGCCAAGATGATACCAAGGGATGCAAAGAAATCTACAGTTTTTCCTATCTTTAATAGCAAGACAAAGTGGTTCGATGCAAGCAATAGTGCGAGTGCAAGCTTCGTTAAGAACCATAAGGGAAAAGTCGTGAAGATTGGAAGTTTACCAAAATTAAAGGTAGCGACAGAGGTAGCCGAAGAAGTTACGAAGAAGGCCGGAATGTCTAGTAAGATGGGCGGAGGTTTAAAGAAGACCGCTAAAGTTCCGGGTAAATTATTCATGAAGCTAGGGCCAAAAGGAAAGGCAGTAGCAGCAACAGGTACAGCAGTAGCAGGTACGGTTGGAATACTAAAGCAGTTAAAGAAAAGAAGAGAGAAGAAAAAGGAGGCACAAAATGGCTAACGCTTCCTTGTTAAAACTATTAAAAGGCGTGGTAGCAAAGTCTGGAAAGACAGGGGCAAGAGCAGGTAATTATGGAATCAATGTTACCAAGGGTGGCCTTGAACTGGGTAATGCAACATTAAACAAGGCGGACGACCTTTTACTAAAGGCCTTGAAGAAAGCTATGGGTCCGATTCGAGGAAGCCAGAAGGCACAGAAGTTGGCACAACAGGAGGGCATGGCAGAACTCTTAACAATGCTTAAGAGATTAAATAAGCCCAATGTCCGTAAGGGTGCAATACTAGGCGGAGGTATATTAGCTATTAAGCCATCAGACGATGAGTACACAGAAGACACAGAAATTTATTAGGGAAAACATAGAGGCATACTTTGTAGATAACGGAGACGGTACCACTACTGTTAAGTTCGGAAAAGAACCTTTTACAATGGGTACTACCCATGCCAATACACTTAAAGGATTAGTGCAGAAGAAACTCTCTAGCAAGAAGACCGTATTTGGAAAAGATGCACAGAAGGATACGATAGATACACTTAACCAATTAGCATATCGGATGATAGAGGAAACAGAATTAAATCCTAAACAAAAACAAGAAATTAAATATTCTAATTTTGTAAAGCACAAGAAACTGACATGAAAGATCAATCACTAAACGACCTGCTAGGAAGCATCTTTTCACCGCCAACGGGATTGTATGGAGGGGAACAAGAGACACCCAACATTACCCTTAGGGATATTTTGGCAAGAAGGAATCCTTCAAGGCAGTCGGCACAAAGCTTGTCTGAACTATATTCGCCAGAAGGGGAATTAATGGCAATGCCGGAAGAAGAATCAATGCCAGAAGAAGAGTCCAAGTGGGGCAAACTGTTAAAGCAACTATTCAGTCCTCTTGCAGGATTTGGAAGTATTCCAGACGTTGTACACGATACGGACTTCTCTGATCCAGCAGAGGTTATTGGTGGAATGCCGTTAAGATACTTGAGAAATATAGGGACTGGTATTCTTGGAGGATTTGGGATAGGAAGTCCAGACTATAATACGGCAGAAGACGTTCTAGACAAGTATGGAATAATGCAAGACAGCAAGGCAAAGCCTTGGGTAGGCATGGGACTTGATATTGCTGCTGATCCGTTTACTTTCCTCGGAGGAGGTTTAACTAAGCAAGGGGTAAAAAAAGTGGGAGGAAAAGCCCTTGGTTCAATGTATAAATGAATGACAGAACACTTAACAACTACACAGAGGCACAGGCAAAGAATAGACTTCTCAAGGAAGTTAACAAGCCCGATAACGCCAACTTATTAACCAGACTACTAGCCGTTCCCCTTTCTATTGGAAGTGTTCCAGACCTTATCTATCATAAAGATCCCTTAAGGTATCCTAAGAACATAGGTAAAGGGGTGTGGACAACTTTAACAGGTAAGGATTATACGAAGAACATTAAGACGGGTTCTGATCTTCTTGAGCAGAGGAATATTCTACAAGGTGACGGCATACCGGAGAACGTGGCAAACTTTCTTTTATCCCTGGGTATTGATGTGGCCACAGATCCATTAGCGTTTACCAAGCCTGTCAAGGCGTTGAGACTAAAAGACGCAACAAAGGTAGTGAAGAACGTGGGGCTAAAAGGAACAAAGGCAAAGAAGCTGGCGAGGTTATTAACCAAGGAAGACGTGGGCAATATTGGAAGGATTCTTAAAAAGATGGGCGTAGGTGATGCGAAAGAATACGGAGAGAAGTTAGCAGAAGAAGTTTCAAAAAAGAAGGCAACGAGAAAAGTTGTTGTAGGCGGATTTGGTAAAAGCAAAGTGTTGAGTGAATCGGAGAATGCGAACACAGCATTGGACTTACTATTCAATCCAGTCGGGACGGCGATCAAGGGTGGTGCCAAGGTGGTACAAACCGTAGCCCCTGAATCGACTGAGAAGGCAATAGGGAAGTTTAACGATCTATTCGTATTAGGCGGTAATGCCAAAAGAAAAGGATTGGGTAAGGCTGCTAAGAGGGTGAAACAAAATGTTCAAAGCAGTTACGAGGACAAGGAGGCACTCTTGTCTAGAAAGATGATAAACGATCTTGACTTGAATAACCCGGATGATTTAGCAAAGGCACGAGGAATGGAGCTTGCCTTGGAGATGACAAAAACACCACGAAGTAAAAAGAAGAAAGCAGTTGAGAACATGGTAGAAGACCTATTGAAAAAAAGCGGTAGAGAGGACATAAATAAGGCGGAACTTAAAGAGTTGCTTACAGATGCTCTAAAAGAAAAAGAGGGGCTGGACGAACTACGTACGGTCGAAATAAACAAGGTTGAGAAACCGTTAGAGGAGTTGACGGATCAGGAAATAAAGGGGTTGGTTCGCGATACACAGTTAAAGAGGGTACTTGAAAGGTTGGGTAGTATGGGTATAGATTCTGCAGAAGAAAAGAACCTATTTGGTAAAGTAAAGAAACCAGAGTTTAAGATTATACCAAAGGCGGAACAAACAGAAGCGGCGAAGAAGTTTTGGAGGAATTTACCAGTAGACGGTGAGTGGGTGGAAAAGTCAAGGGATTTCTCTACAAGAGAACTAGAAGAGATGCTTTCGGTAAGGAAGTTAAAGGGTCCGGATAAATTCGTAATCTCTGATGAGAGGATGCCATTTATCAAAAAATATATTGAAGAGCTTACTAAAAAAGGGAAAGTAAAGATTAATCCCGAAGATTTAAAGAAGCCGACACCCGATCTTCTTGGAGTATCACCCATAGAGAACGCAGCCGATTGGGCTGGAAAATTACCTCCGGAATTATCTGACCTTGTAGAGCCTAGACCGGGAGCAAGTATCTTCACTAAAAAGGCTGGTGACTTATTAGAAAAGTATGGAGTAGGACCAAGAGATTTCTTCTCGGGTTCTTCCGAAGAAGAGATTAGAACACTCAAGGATGCGTTAGCGACAATAAAGGGTCGGGGGGCTATAAATGGAAAGACAATGAAGGCTGCCAAAGCAGGTGATACTGATTCTACCCTGTCGATACTAAAGGCATTACAGCCCGATTTGCAGAAGATATATTACAAGTACAAGAATAAGGTAAAAGAACCGGATCAATTATGGGCTAATCTTTATGTTACAGCGTTAGAGAGGGTTGATAAATATAATATAGAGAAGTACAAATATCCGACACTTAAATCCTTTATGAGATTTAGTAAAGGTGAATTTCAGAAAGCTGTTAACAAAACTGTAACGCAGGGCAGGTCTCTACCAAAGGGGTTATTGGATGACGAACAGAAGTTGAATAGGGCTTTAAGAACAGTTATTCCCAACAGGACATTCGAGGCACTAGGATTCACTAACATGGGTGGGAAAGAGGTGGCATCGAAAATTCCGGGGATAAAAAGTCTCGACCTTGACGATCTAACTCCTAAACAATGGAAGGCTCTAGAGGGCTTAGGGTTCTCTAGGAAGCGTGTGGAGGATATTAAACAAGGTATGAAGTCAAGTCTAAATTTGGACGATAGCTTTATGACAAAGGGCGGAAGACCGGTAGACGTAGACGAGACACTTGAACAGTTGATAGACGAAACCGAGAAAGTAGATCCGGAAGCAGCTAAGGTAATAGATGGAATACAAAAGATACTCAAAGGTCCAGACCCAAAGTCCCCGATAGGATTTGAAGGGTTGGAGGAACTACAAAGGAAGTATGCTAGAGATGTTTCCAAGATTGACTTTGCTAGGGTAGGTGATACTGCAGAGAAAACACTAGAGTATCAAACAAAAGCAAAAGAGCAACTGTATGCCAAGGCAATACACGCCAAGAGGGAAGTGAACGCACTCGAGCTAGAGAACATAATCAAGGACTTCAGGTATGATGATGGCAGAAAAGCGTTCAGCACCAAGCAAAGGAAGGGCTGGGTATACGTACCTCATTTAGAAGGGTATGTACCAAAAGAAGGGGCGAAGATGCTTAAGCAGTTTTATGATTCTTTTAATCCAAAGGCGGAAAGCAACGACTTCATAAGGTTCATAGACGGAATGAATAACAGATGGAAGAAGATAGTAACTAGTTACAGTCCATGGTTCATGGGGTACTCTGTAAGAAACGCTATAGGGGATTCAATGAACATGATGCTAGGTGGGTATGGGGATGGTAATCCTGTAAAGATGATAAACGGTTTCAAGCAGGGTATGGAGTTCATGGGCATGTTAAGATATATTTCCAAGAACGGATTGGCCTCCGCAGAAAAGAAGTACAGTAAGCATCAGATAAGAGCTTTCCACGAGGCGTTTGATCGTGGAGTATTTTCTGGGAAATTCAATCAGGTAGCAGAGGACATTAGTTACAAGGTTAAGGGGGAACTGTTAAATCCTAAAGAGGATATTTGGAAAAAAACTGGTGTGGCTGCAATGGAGTGGCGAGAGAACATGTTCAGGATGAGTAACTTCCTAGATGCTTACAGACGTACGAACAGTTGGGAAGAAGCAGCCAACCTAGCCAAGAGAACGAGCTTGGACTTCTCTAACCTAACAGAGTTTGAGAGAAAGACCATGAAGAGGATCGTTCCTTTCTATGGATTCTTACGAGCTAATCTAGAGCATCAGCTACATGTGTATGAGAACAATCCGTTTGCTTTAATATTCCAAGAGAGGGTATTTGATAATGTCAAAAATCTTTTTGCAGGAAAGAAATTGACGGAAGAAGAGTGGGATAACATACCCGACTGGATGAAGAACGGACTAGCGGTACCTATTAGCAAGGACGAGAATGGTACGTACAGGATGATGACTAACTTCGGAGAGCCTACACAGGTGTACAATAACCTGATAGACCTATCTTCACCAAGGGCTTTCGTATCGAGTGCCATTAGTGGAGTTAATCCTTTGATAAAATTCCCTCTTGAGATGATATACAATTATTCCACGTTTCGGGACGACAAGGTATCCAATCTCGTTAGGGGATCTTACTATAAGAACTTCCCTAAGCCTGTTAAGGATTTATTGGAATATAGTTCGGGAACTATCACGGATAAGTATGGGCGGAAGGTGAGTTCTACCGTGGTTAATCCGGAACGTGCATACGTAATGAGCAACGCTCCCTTTATTTCACCCTTTGTTGTACAGGCCAAAAACCTTTTGGATTACAAGGATCAGGGCAATGATGCACTTCTAAATCTTTCTGGTATACTGGGTGGAAAGATAAGAAAGAGAAACACATTCGCCGATAGACGAGGTGCAGACAAAGACGTAGAGGATTTAATTCAACAACTTATTAGTCAATAAATATGGCAAACATTTCCTTAGTTGAATATACCGGAGGATTGAACCAACATTCTGCCCCTGATCTTATAAACGCAAACCAATCACCAATGATGGTTAATGTTACGTTGGATCAAGAAGGTAGCTTTGGTAGTAGATTGGGTTCTCAGCTCTTAAAATTATTTACGGGTACAGACAAGGTTAGGGGAATCGGTATTCAGAAAAGAAGCGATGGGACAGAGAGACCTTTCTATGCAGTATCCGGAGCGTTGAGATATTATAACGGTACAGACTGGGACGCTACGGCTAGCGGAACAGATCAGATAAGTGACGCTTATGATGTATCGTTTAGTATGTTTAAGGAACACCTTTACTATATCTCTGCGAAGGATAGTGAGTACCTAATGAAGGTAAGCGATGCTGCCACTCCTGTTATCTCGGAAGTAGATAGCACTAATCATTATGAAGGTAAGTATGTAGCATCGGGGAATGCAAGACTCTTGCTTGCAGGGTCACATCGGTTTCCCAATAGGGTATTCCACTCTCAAGTTGATAGTGATAAGTTCAGTATTATTCGAGCAACAGTATCTAGCGTGAGTAGCTTGAACCTAACATTGACAAGTGCGTTGTTTACCTTCTCTATGAATGGTTGGAGAATTTACAATATAACCAGAGACGAGGAAGCCTGGATAGAAGCTATTACTAGTACGACAGTAGCATCGCTAACAAGAATAGCATCTCTATCTAGTTGGGTAAGCACGGACGAACTGCTAATCATGTACGATTTTGTAGACATAGACGAAGCGGTAACGGGCATGTGTTCACTGGGGGAACAGACACCTTTTCTTCTTTTCTCAAAATCGGATGCCTACATTTATGATCCGTCAGCAGATTATGTTAGAAAAATGTCTGGCTTCGGTTGTGTGAACGGAAAGAATTTACGAGTAATAAACGGCAACGCTATATGGGTCAACTATGATGGAATATTTAGATACTCTAGCGGAATGGCGTATCCGGTCAAGATTTCCCTGCCATTAGAAAATGAGCTTACGTTCGATAAGATCTGGAACAAGACCACGAAGGCAGGACTTGATGCTTCTGCCGCATGGGCTGATTCAAACAAATACTATGTTTCAATTGGAGATCTTTCGGCAACAGTAGACGGACAAACACTGAACGATGTTGTCTTGGTGTTTAATCTTAACCAACAGGTATGGCAGGTAAGAACCTATACGGCTAACGGACTTGGCTATTGTTTTGAAGAATTTGTAGACGCAACTTTGGGCAGGGTCAAGCTATCTGGCTCAAGGGACGATACCGCCTTGTTAAGATGGGACGTAATAAACGTATACACGGATGACGATCTAGAGGATGCACCCGTGGCATATACTGCACTGTATAGAACGAAACATTTTGAATATGAGGCCTTTGAGAAAAGCAAGCTAATACTAGAAGGACACATGAAGGGATACATCGGTACGGCAATGGACGTAAAGGTTTCCTTGTCCGGAAGTCAGACCTATGTAGACTGGACAACAACGGATACTACCCCTGCTGGATATGATTGGCACTACATGACGCTAGCACCACTTTATCCTAGTACTTGTAAGAGCATCTCTCTAGAGTTTAGTGGTACAGGCAAGTGGCATATCTATAATGTGGGACTAGATTTAAAGACAGAAAAGACTTCTAATTTAAACCGAGTTTAAAATGGAATATAAAACAACACTAGAGAGCCTGGGATTTAATAAGGGCTTACAGAGGGAAATAGAAATGCCCGACCAAAAGGACAACAACTATTCAGGAGGAAGGTTCGGTGACTATATTCGTGTAGAGGACGGCAGTCTTTACGTGAGGGATGAACTAGGTACGGACAGAATTGTTATTGGAAAGATATGACAGGAATAAAAATAAGTAAGCCGGGCATAAACGTACAGTCGGGAAACGCTTACGACTTTAACCTAAACTCTAAATACCCGATGTTCAGTATTCATTCTGTATTTTCTGGTACAGTAACGGACATAGGGAGTCAGGTATTGGTTACTCACAACCTTGGACGAAAACCGATGGTACTTGTATGGATGAATAGATTGCTTGGTGATCCAGACGAGTTCCTCCTACATGTTAATAATACAAACTTAGGTCAAGGCTTCGTAACAGTAAGCGATACCGAGGTGGTTCTCACCGAGGGGGTGATTGATCTAGATTTTTACGGATACGTATTTGAGAATTTGGAGTTATGAACGATTACGGAATAACAATAACAAAGAAGGGTATTAATTTTCCTGCTCAAGGAAAAGACCTGATCTATACCTCCAAGAGGGATACGTTAAAGTATCTTCCTTCGTATGCGGATACCGTAGAGTATACGGACGGAAGCGATGTGGAGATAACGCACAACCTTGGTTATACTCCGGGCTTTTTATGCTGGCGTAAATTAGGCTCCCCTGCAAAGTGGGCGGTCGATGCACTAGATGGAGCGTTGAGAACAGACAGTACCAAGCTATACATTCCTGGTGTAGCTAGTGGCTCCAAGGTTCATTATATTATTCTAGTTAATCCGGTAGTCGGTGGACCATTGCCTGTAATTGTAGGCAACGGATCTGGTATGAAAGCAACAACAAGGTCTATAAATGTAGCAAGCATGAATGCATTAGACCTTTCTTTTTATAGCGAGTATGCTCATCTTTATACGGTAAAGGAAGTCGTGAGCGAGTACACTATTCCTGCGAGTTTGGGAGAGGATGTGGCTGACGGACCTGTTTATGTACATACGCTTCTTTATGAAGAATCCTATGAACATGAACTGGGTTATACTCCAGGCTTCATTTCCTTTTTTAATATTGATTCTGGGGATAGTGTAATGAATCCATACCTTACAGATATTTCGACAATAATTACCCGTGTAGATGC
>ERZ761597.53-NODE-53-length-33481-cov-23.359391_pt1 | contig 33481 bp, 46 predicted proteins | sample MGYA00433093_ERZ761597 | MGnify/ENA primary metagenome ERZ761597 (study PRJEB28899, sample SAMN03785557) | bioreactor sludge metagenome | biome: EBPR Sludge; feature: EBPR Bioreactor; material: 0.22µm filtered reactor supernatant | place: Saint Lucia: Queensland... | reverse complement strand
CTTTGTGGGATGGGAAATTTTATTTTGAACGTGTCGGAAGCAGTTGCCGATAACGGTATCGGGCTTGGCGTTCGTTGGGGATTTCCAGCACTAAAGCCCAATAGTAGTACAAACTTTAATTTAAGCACAAATGATTGATAGTAGCAATAAAGCCCCAATGACGCAAAACCCGTGTTATAGGCAGTAGGGATTTTTAGCAGAATGTTTAATCGAAGCACTAAAGAAAAAAAAGAAAAAATGCGAAGCGAGGGAATAGAATTATACAATGACAAATTTGAAAACATACTGCCAAAAATAAAGTTTGATGTGATAATTACTGACCCACCTTATCCTAATTTTTTGGCTGATGAATATGTTTATTATGATGGAATTATTGAATGGATGAAAAAATATGAATGTAGGCAAATTGTTTTTTGGACTGACAAAGAACCATTTGTTTTAGATTACGGAGCAAAACATATTTGGCACAAGCAATGTGGAACGTATGCTACAACTGAAAGTATTTTTGAAATAAATTCCAAAAGTGAAAGCAAAACATACAGCTACCAAAAAATTAAAAACCAAATTGATGCACAAATGAATAGGGATATAAAAACAATACACCCTTCACAAAAACCAATAAGGCTTATAAATGAATTGATAAATGATTTTACAAGTGAAGGAGATATAGTTTTTGACCCTTTTATGGGGAGTGGCTCAATAGGCGTTTCTTGTGTAAGATATAAGCGAAAATATATTGGATGTGAAATTGATAACAGATATTTTGAAATAGCCAAAAAACGAATTGAAAATGAATTATCACAACCTAAATTGTTTTAAAGTGCGGTGGGGCATTTTTTCTTTTTTTTCTTCCACAAATGTTGAAACGAAGAACGTCTGCCCTATTGCCTATAACGTTTGGCGGTATGGGCAGTTGGGGGATTAAATGCTCCACCCTATCAATTTAGGAGTAACTTAATAAATAGCAGAAATGATGAATGACTTACAAAACCCCCAATTGCCTATGACCGCTTGTTATGCACAGGTTTTTTTAGGTGATTGTTTGGAACAACACGAAAATATTAAAAGTGGCTCAGTTGATTTAATATTGACTGATTTGCCTTATGGAAATATGAACACTGACGGAGGTCGTAAACTTGGAATAAATGGTTGGGATTTTGTTATCGAACCGAAACAAGTTTATGAAATTGCAAACCGAATTTTAAGAAAAAAAGGTAAAATGATTTTATTTAGCCAAGAACCTTACACAACGCAATTAATAAACGAATGTATTAACAATGTTTCTTTTAATTATAGGGCGATTTGGGAAAAGGATAATTTTGCTGTTGCTTTGGGTGCTAATAAAAATATGGTTAGTTACTTTGAAGATGTTTTAGTTTATTCAAAAACAGTAGAGGATAAAACAGAACACCCAATGCAAGAGTATTTTTTAAGTGAATATGTAAAATGTGGTAAGAGTGTAAAGGAAATATGCGAACACTTAGGAACTAAACATGCAAGCCATTTTTTCACAAAAGGATTACAATTTAGAGTGCCAAATGAAAGGTGTTTAAAAGTTTTACAAGATTTTACTGGTTGTTTTAATATAGAATTTAACAAAATAAAAGATGCTCAAGAAGAATTTTTGAATAATATCAGAACAAAATATCCAAGCACTTTTAACTTATGGGAAGGCAACAAATACAAAAGCAATATATTGAAATATAAAAAGGATTACAACGGCTACCACCCCACGCAAAAACCAATTTTATTGCTCGAAGATTTAATAAAAACTTTCAGCAACGAAAATGATTTGGTAGTGGATTTGACAATGGGAAGTGGAAGTACAGGTGTAGCTTGTCGAAATACAAAACGAAATTTTATCGGAATAGAGAAAGACGAGAACTATTTCAAAATAGCAGAACAGCGAATAAATGCACGGACGCTGTTTTCTTAAACTTGTGCATAACGGCGGTGCTTTACGCAGGTTGGGTTTCAAGGCTCAAATACTCAAACCACCACCGAAGATGATTAGAAAACAAATGTTCAAAATATGTACTTCTGCCCAACTTGCGTAAAACACTTTGTTATGCGTTCGCCTTATTTTTTAGCATTGATTTTCAATAAGTTAGAAACTATTTTAAAAATAAAAGAAAAATACTTTGAAAAAAGTTTGCAGTTATCAAAATATATTGTATATTTGTACAAGCAATTAAGCAAATAACAATTTTAAAAAATAAAAAAATGACAACAGTAACATTAAAATTCCCAGTAGGTTTATCAGTTGATTTAAGAGAAGCATTAAAGCCTATAAAAACAAGAATTGAGCATATACCTTGTGACCCTGAAATAACAGTTGAGTATATTGGTTGTGAAGATAATTGGAAAGATTTATTGAAAACTATTAGATACAGCGAAAGCATAAAGGTTATCAATGAAAACTAAAAAGCAAAAAGAAACGAGAGGGGGCAAACGCTCCTTCTCTGGTCGCAAAAAAGCAGATTATGTAACTAAAACTATTGCCTTTCGTGTCCGTGTGGAATTTGTCGAACCGATTAAAAAGATGGTCAAAGATTATGTTTCGGAGCGTCTTAAAGGTGACGCATAACTTGTTTATACCCGCTAAAAAATATCGCATTGCCTTTCTGTTTGGATGTATATGCGAAGTTTTATATCTTATTAGTAAATAATATGAAAAATCTAATATTAACCTTCATTAAAAAATTGATTTGCCTTTTATTCGGCCACAAATACAGGTATTCCGGTCGCAATGGGGATGAATACTGGGGTTCAAATTTAAGCACTTGTAAAAGGTGCGGTAAAGAAATTGATAGTCTTTTTGATTAAAATTAAACAAAAAAAAATTGATATGGAAACGAAACTTGGTAACAAGGTAATTCCCCTTCTCAAATTCCTTAGGTATAAGCATGGTTTCAAGTTTTAGTAACTCTTGGCTTTCGAGGCTATCCAGATACCCGGCCTGTGCCTCGATTGGCAAATATTCCGTTTCCATAAAATCTGAAAACGGGACTTGTTTTAATTCTGAAATACTTGAAATATCCGACTTATATGCTGTTATTGCTTCATTTGCTAAGTTACCACTTTGCAATAAAAAATTTTCATATTCAGGGTAAGATTCCTTGAATTTAGCCTCAAACTTGATATTTGATGGCAACGCACCCGTGAAAATACGATTAATATGGGTGACTGAGTAACCCAATTTCCTCGCTATTTCAGCTTGGCTGATATTATTCAACTCCGCAAATCTTTTTATATTAGGCAATTATATATTATTAAATATATTTATGTTATTAATACTATCAAAATAGTATTGCTATGTAAAGCAATATGTTGCTATATTTGTACTATAATTATCAACATAATAATGAAAACATTAATCGAAGAACAAGGCCTAATCTCTTTAGAAGAGGCCGCAAAATACCTGGGGGTTACTCCGAGAACATTTAGCGCAAACTACTCCAACAAGCTCAACGATGTTAAGCGAATTCTTGGAAGTAGATGCTATTTCCCAAAGGAAGCCCTTAAAAGGTTCTTGACCACCAATAACACCCAAAATTAAAAACAAGTTCCGTAATGGGCTTAAAATAAACACATTGCAAAAAGTTGTAATGTGATGTAGTTAGACTTTATAGACATTTTTCCATGAGATTAGCTTTAGAACAAAGCACTTCCGGCTCCAAGTGCCGGATTTTTTGAAACCAATTTAAAAATCAAAATATATGGCAACTATTAACGTAAACAAAAAATCAGAACTTAAAACATTCGCAAGTTTTTTAAATCCGATTCACAAAGAGATTCCGAGTGTTCTTAAAATCAAAATGACTCCTGTTAAAAAATCCCAAAGGGATGGGCTGCATGAATACGAAGGCTTCCAAATTAAAGAATACTTCTATTGTGTATTGTTTTCAGTCGAACGCATTGAAGATGATTTTGACATCGAAATAAAAGAAATTGCAAGAGCGCATTTGCTCCGCGACGATGAGTACAAGGTAATGGAAACAGTTGAACACGATCTATTCGTGAGAATCGAAAACATTTGTTATGATTATTTCGACCGCACCATGCCGGAAGATTTCTTTGACGATGATGATTCACCATCTTGCGATGATTCCAGGGATATTGATTATTAAAAAACAAAATAAACTATAATAAAATGGCAACAGAAACAAAGGCCGTAGTAAACGGTCAAACAAAAGAACAAAGTAAATTATCTTCATTCTTTGGAGATACTCAAACGCCAACATTCGCAAAAATCGGAATGTATGGTAGCGCTGGAACTGGCAAATCAAGGGGCGCTGTTGAAATTGCAATTGGTATGTTCAAAAAATATAATTTAAAAAAACCAATTGTATATTTTGACACAGAGAACGGAAGCGATTATTTGCGTGGATTCTTTGAAAAAGAAAACATTCCATTCTTTGTAAAAAAATCAAGGACATTCAAAGATTTAATGGAGGCCGTTTCAATAGCTGAAAAAGAAGCAAGCATATTGATTGTTGACTCAATTACTCACGTATGGAGAGAATTAACAGGGTCGTATTTAGCCCAATACAACAGAGAACGATTTAAAAAACTTTGCGATAAAACAGGCGAAGAACGTGCAAAGGAATTATTTAAACCCGCTATCCAATTAGAGTTTCAACATTGGAATGTTATCAAACCAAGATGGGCAAAATTTACCGATGCTTATCTAAATTCAAATATACACATGATTGTATGTGGAAGGGCTGGGGATATTTACGATTATCAAGAAAACGAAAACGGCAAAAAGGAATTAATTAAATCCGGTTCAAGAATGGCAACCGAAAAGGAGTTAAGTTATGAACCTTCTTTATTAATTGAGTTGCAGCGTAGAAATGTAAACGGTGAAGAACAACTGATTGCAATTGTTGAAAAAGATAGAAGCGACACTATCAATGGAAAAGAGTTTAATTTATTAAAGTTCAATGATGTTTTGCCTCACTTTGAATTTTTAAAAATAGGTAAGCAAAACAAAAACATTGATATGTATCAAAATGAGTCAGGTGGCTTATTTGAAGGGCAAACAATGAACCCAGAAGATGATTGGGCTATTGAAAAACGCAAGCGAGCTGAATTAACAGAAGAAATCAAAGGATTGCTATTTATGAAAATTCCTGGGATGGATCAGGATTCTAAAAAGAAAAGATTAGAGTTGTACGAAAAACACTTTGGAACTGTTTCTGAAACTAAGATTGAAAACACAAACAGCGAAACTTTGGCTAAGAATCTTGTAAAGTTAAGAGTTGAATTGCAATCAATTTAAAGACTTCGTTTAAAGCCTAATTACCAGAACCAAAATGAACTTACACTCAATTGAACACATACAACAAAGACTTGATTTTATTCAAGGAATTTTAGAGGCACATTACGATTCAGACGATGGGAATATCTTATCAACAAGGCTGCAAGAAGTTGGGGCGTATATGGCAGAAGCTGGAAAATTAAAAGCAGATAGCGAATTGTATTACGATAAGGCCGTTAATAAAGGAATTATTGAAATGCTTGAAAAGATGCCAGAATACACATCAGGAACTGTTCAAAATAAATTAGTTAAAAGCGTTGGGGCTAATTTAAAATACCTGGTTACATACGCTGATAGAGTTAATAGATCATGCACACATCAATTAGAAGTAATGAGAACGCAATTGAGTTACATTAAAAGTTTGCCAAGATGAGAACACAGTACGACCTATTCAATCAACCTGTTATCCCAGACTTTGAAGGTGCTGATTATAATTCATCCTTTGACAAAGTAAGATTAACAGGCCAATTGCTAAGAATCTTCAATCTTATGAAGGATGGGAACTGGAGATCATTGGATGAAATATCAAACTTAACAGGCGACCCCCATGCAAGTATTTCAGCGCAATTAAGAAATCTAAGGAAACACAGATTTGGAGGCCATGAAGTATTAAGGCAACCCAGGGGCAATAGATTTCATGGTTTGTTTGAATATAAATTAATTGAAAATAAATTAAGCTAATGCCAGTTTGCGAAAAACACGGCAGATACATTCCAGAAGGTCAATATTGCGGAGCGTGTTGGAGTGAAGGAGTTTTGTTTAAGAAAGCAGAATCCAAAGGCTCCGCAACCAAACCAAGTGAAAGAAAGAAATTAAAAGACAAGGCACAGGCTTTGTTTTCAAAAATTATCAAGGCCAAATACTGTAAAGGAAAGTTTGTGAATTGCTGGACTTGTGGTAAACCAGTTTTAACTAAAGGAACATCCGTAACTAATACAGCACATTGCGGGCATTATTACCCTAAGTCAACGCATTGGGAGTTAGCATATCTTGAAATTAATTCCGGGGTACAATGTTTTGGATGCAACTGCAACGATATGGGAATAATCCCAGCAATGCGAAACAAGTTAGTCGAAGTTTGGGGCGAAGAAAAAATAAAAGAACTTGACAACATGGCCGAAAAATTTATCAATGAAAAGAAATCAGGTATTAAAAAATCCCAGCCTCCTGAAATGTGGCTGATCGGTCAAATTGAATTATTAAAACAAAAAGCAAAGAGTTTAAAATGAAACCAGTCTTAATAGAATACGTCAAATGGATTGCAGACATATGCCTAATTGCAATCGGAGTATTAATTGCAATCCTGATTATTGGAGCGGTAATGTTTATTTGTTTTAAAATAGCTTATTCATTATGACAGTTCGTTATTTAACCAGTGAGCAATACGTAAGTAAACTAAAAGGCTTACGATCTCACATTGATTCTTTGATTTTAGAAGAAGAATCAGACGATCATTTAACTAATAATGAGGCGTGTAGAATCTTAAACGTTTGCGCTGCAACATTATCAAGGTACGCAAGAGTTTACCCACTAAAAAACAAGAAAAAGCACGGTCATTCGTGCTATATCAAGGCAGAGATAATAAAATTAAAAGCCGCATTGGATGCCGGTAAAATTAAGTTTGAAATTGAAAAACGATTAATATAAATTAAATGGCAAAAGAATACTTTTCACACGATTATAACAGCAGGGTAGATCATAAAATTAAGGCCTTAATTTCAAAACATGGCTATGAGGGATATGGATTATTTTGGGCTATAATTGAGGACTTATACAACAATGCGAACGCATTGCCAACGCATTTTGATTTACTTGCCGTTGATCTAAAAAGTAATGAAAAAACAATAGAAAGTATAATTAAAGACTTCGGACTCTTTAAAATAAAAGGAAAAATATTTTTTTCACAATCAGTACAAGACCGTTTGAATTTAAGGAATAAAAAGTCTTTAAAAGCCAAAGAATCAGCAGATTATCGCTGGAAAAAAGATAATGCGAACGCATTGCCAACGCAATCCGACAGCAATGCTATAAAAGAAAATAAAATAAAAGTAAATAATATTAAATTAAAAGAAAAAATAAAAAAAGAAAATTTGAATTATGATTTTGAAAATGCAAAAGAAGTTTTTGAAAATTTTAGAAAAAATTATCCAGGAACCAAAAACGGTTTGGAAAAAGAATTTAAAAATTTTCAAAAGCATTCGGACTGGAAAGATTCGCTTTCAAAATTATCGGATGCCCTGGGCATGGAAAAAATTTGGAGAATCCAAAAAACTAATTCCGGTGGGTTTGTTCCCGAATGGAAACACCTGGCTACCTGGATAAACCAAAGATGCTGGGAGCAAGAATTAGCTAAAATTCAAACTATGCCAATTCAGGAAACGTCAAAAATCGAAACCATGCGCTCAAACGTTGACGAGGGAATGAGAAACTTTTTAAACAAGCAAAATTTATCCAATGGAAAACAGGTATTTGAATTGGAAGCAGCAACCGTTTCCGAGCCAACAATCGAGTGAGGTTGTAATTTCCAAAATCAAACAACTGATTGAGGACTTGTCGGTCTTTTACGGTTTGACTGGATTGCAGCCAAATGAAGCTGAAGCAATTTTTAGCTACATAACCCATTTTTTAAAATCGTTTCCAAAGTTCAAATTGATTGACATGGATCGGGCTTTGGAACTTTTTAAAAAGCGTCCGGATTTAAACAAGCTTTGTCCGGAATACTTTGAAACGGTTTTCAACCAGTACCGGTACACATCGGAGCGGATTGAAATTTTAAAAAAATGGGATTTGGAAACTGAAAACCTAATTTCTAAATCAGCAACCAAAACACCGGAACAACTTTTAGCCGAATGTTTTGCTGATTACAAGCTTTCAGGCGAAATCAAGCTAAATTCAGGCAAAGTTTACAAAACTAATTTTAAAGCCCTTAGCGAGGCGATCGGAATCAAACCTATGAAAGACATAGCACAAGCCAAAATAAGCGAGCTATCAATAAATTTCACGAATAAAATCGAATCCTGTCGCAATATGTCAGAGCGACACGAAGCCGAAAAAGAAAAAAAGGACTTTTTGGACGAATTGGAACACCTACAAAAAACCGGAAAACCAACAGGATTATTACAAGTTGAAATCCGAAAAGCCCATTTAAGGGAGTATTTTGAAAAGCATTATCAATTAGTAAAAGTATAACAATGGAAAACAAAGAACAGATTTACGATGAGCGGATTGCTCCATTAATGGCAAAAATCATAGATATATGTAAAGCCGAACAAATACCAATGTTTGCAGAATTTCAGTATGCAGATTTAGATTTTTGCACCACTTGTATTTATCCAGATGTTGATGGGAGAAATGTAACTACTAAACTATACGATGTGCTTTCAAAATGCAGAACAGAAGAAGGCGTAAATATTGACCAATTCTTCTTTCACTTAGCTAAAAACTATCCAAACAAATCAAGTATAGTAATGAGCATGCTTGGCAAAAAGCCTGTTTCGGAGCAGTCAAACTGACACCTACCCATTTTCCCTAAACAACTTAAATCAATTAACAATGTCAGACGAAAGAGATAACCGAGCAATGAATGAAGAATTAAAGCAAGAGGCTTGTTTAGATACCGATAACGGATGGATTCCTGTAACTAATTCGCTTCCAAAGCCACTTCAAACAGTATGGCTTACAGATGGAAAAGAGTTTATTTGTTTAGGATGCCTTGTAGAATACTCAGGTGGTTTCCATTGGGCACAAAGCAATGGAGTTATTTATATTGAAAATGGCGAGATAGTGTCCGAATGTGAAAGTGAAGATTTGGATGTAAATTATTGGCATGAGCTTCCTAAGCCGATTTATAGATAACGGACGAGGCTTGGCGAAGTTGCCGATTAATTAACCAAAAACATGAATCAAATGAATAATTCCAATAAAACTTTAATAGAAGCAGAAAGTGAGGCAATTGCGCCAAGCCGCTGTTATAGGCAGCCTTTTATTAAATTGTATAACGAAGATTGCTTGATAGGTATAAAAAGAATACCTGACAATTCTGTACAATGTGTGTTGACAGACCCTCCTTATTTGTATTTGAAAGGGCAAAAGTTAGAACGAGAATTTGATGAAAGATTATTTTTTTCTGAATGTATGCGAATTTTAAAACCAAGCGGTTTTATTGTTTTGTTTGGTCGCGGAACTTCTTTTTACAGGTGGAACACAATTCTTGCAGATTTAGGCTTTAAATTCAAAGAAGAGTTTGTTTGGGACAAGGGATATTGCACGAGTCCTCTTATGTCAATCAGTAGAGTTCATGAAACAATATCAGTTTTTACAAAGAAAAACGGGACACTAAACAAGGTAAAAGTTCCTTATCTAGAGATGAAACAAAATGATTTTGAAAGTATAATTACAGATATAAAAAGGCTAAAAACCACATTTAAAAACACAAAAAGCTTAGATGCCGTTATCAAATATTTAGAGGATAATACGAGGGATACAAGCGATGCTTGGCAAGCCAATAATGTTTCAATTTCTTCGGATATTACAAAAGAAGATAGAAGTGTTTCAGTTATGAGAAGCATACAACAAGGTATGAATGAAAAAACGATTGTAAGAGCTGATAGATATGAGTGTAAAACATTTACTAAACACGGTGTAAATGCTGATGAAAGACTTACTGGAGATAGGTGCGTAAATGTAATAAACTCAATAACGCAAGGCATGAATGAAAAAACAATAATTGGAGAAGGAAGAGACCATTACAATACTATTCATCCTACACAAAAGCCCGTTGCTTTGCTCAAAAGACTTTTGAATTTAACAACAAAAAAAGGAGATATAGTAATAGATTCTTTTGCAGGTAGTTGTTCAACAGGAATTGCCGCAAGCGAATTAGAACGTGATTTTGTTGGTTGGGAAATTGACGAAGAATATTATTTAAAAGCAGTAGAAAGGATTAAGGCTAATGTGGTGCAGTTGGGTTTATTTTAAGGTTGCCTATAACTCATTTATACCCGCTAAAAACATCACATATCCACCCAAAAGTTTAGATAAGCGAAGGAGTGAAATAAATTAAAATAAAAAATAAAAAAATACAAAAATGTCAAAACAAAAAACAATATTAGAATGGCTTGAAATGCTTCCAGATGGTTATCGGGAGATATGCAAGTTCAATTATAATCCTATATTCTCATCAAATAAAACTCCTGAACGTTTACGCGATGCGATTAACAGCTTGTGTAATTGGTACGATACAACAATAAATAGAGATTTTTTCAATGATTTATGGGGCAGTATAAATTTGGACAACTCAATCAACTATGAAAAGCTTCCCACTCTACCTAAAAACTGGCAAGACCTATACAAATACAAATTACCAGAAGTAACCCAAGAAATCAAAAAGCCAAAAAACCCTAATAAGAAACGAAATAAACTTGCAGTTAAGATTTTCTTAGCGTGGGCTGCCAATCCAAAAGCAATTAATGGCAGCCAAACATTCGATACAGCATTAGAAATGGCAAACCAAATCATTAAAAAACTAAATAGTTAACCATGAAACAATACAAAACATTAAAAGACTTACCAGGGATTCCATTTGGAACGATTGGCTTTCAAAACGGCGATATGATTGTCTTTTTAGATAGAAAATTTCCATTAAGTACCCATCAATTACCAATTAAGTACATTAATGAATATCCAGACTTCTTTCAGGAAGTAGAAGAAGAAAAAGAAAAGCGGTTTACTTTGAGCGATATGAATAGTGCTTACAATGCTGGATATAATCGCTTAATAACTTTTGGTTCATTTATTTCTAAAAACTTCCCACACACCAAAATAGACCAATGATCTTAAAAGCAATACTTTCAATTTACTTTTTGGCACTTATTTTTTTCTGTTTGGTGGGTTGGCTAATGGATAAAGAACTAAAACTACTCAAAGAAGAAGAAAGTAAATTTAACAAAAAAAATGATATATAATATTTTAAAATATTAGTATTTGTATATATATTTGTGCTTCTGTTCTAATGGCCTACGATCTCAATCGGATTAATTTAAGGGCTAACTACAATTAAAATAAATTTTCATCTACGGATTTTTGGTTGACAGCCGGGCATCCTTCGTGCTTAATGTTGCCCGGTTCTTTTTTTGATTCAATCACTTTTAAATTATAAAAATTATGGCTTACGCAGATTTAAAACAGTTAAAGTTAAGAATGACTAAAGCAGATCATTCCAAATTAAAAAAATTGGCCAAAAAACGAGGTACTTCAATGGTTGCAATTATGACTGATGCAGTCAAAAGAGAGTTTAAACTCGAAAAGGCATAAAAGGGCTTCGTCCACTTTTTTTTATCGGGGCAATGGGTAAATGGCATTGCCCTGAATTTTAAAAACCAAAATAAGAATGCGTTACGATTTAGAAATAGTTGAAAAGATAAGCAAGGAGCAAGCAATCAAACAAGGATTAAGGGTTCGTATATCCTTAATTTGTTTCGATGGTCAGCCCAAGTGCAGGGTATTTGGAAAGCCTGACAATGATTTACTTTTTGAAAATGAAGTAAAGAAACAGTTAAAAGAAATAAACAAGTTGGTGTATCTTGATTTCCTTGATCTAAAGGAATACGATGCCTACACAACCAAAGAAGTTAAAAAGGGTCAACAGGACAAAATTGACCCTGTAATCAATAAACCGGAATTAAAACCGAGAAGAAAAAGAAGAACCAAAAAAGAATTGTTGGATGCCAGAGAAGTTTTACAGTATGACTCCAGACAAGTTTTACAGTATTCCTGATTTTGTCGATGACTCAACAGCCGTTGAAATCGCTAAGCTATTGCCAAAAGTCAGAAGGCATGGCAAAGCCCGAAATCAGGTTATCAGATACGGAAGTATAAAGCCATATCCAAGCGGTTTTTTAAAAAAAGAAATACCGGATGTGTTTAAAAAGTTAAACATTCCATTTGAATATGACAGCGTTACTTTAAATGAATATATGCCAGGTCAAATGTTAGATTGGCATATCGACAAACCGGAATCAGGCAACAGGATTGTCATTTTAAGTTTGTTAAGCGATTGCGATATTTTATTTAGAAACAAAAAAGAAAGCCTTAATATTTTAAACTTTGAAATGCTAAAAAACTCATTATCAATATTTTCGGATTCCTTACGCTGGGATTACGAACACAAAGTTATTGCAAATGAATACAGGATTTCAATAGTTTTCAGAAACTCAAAAGAAACGATAAAACGATGAAAGTATTACAATTACCGGACGAGGATAAATTTCACCTTGCCTATAAAATGTGCAAGTCAAAAGTAGCAAGGGCAATAATTGATTGCCTTTCACAAAATGGTGAATTAAATGTAACAATGATTTACATTAAAACAAGAATCCAGCAGACAATAATTTCATTCTACATAAGAAGATTGGAATGTATTGGAATTGTAAAAGCCCAAACAATAGGTAAGTGCAGGTATTACAAGTTAACCAATGTAGGGCTTCCAGATCGTTTAAAGGAATTGGCTTTAGTAATTTAAAAAACCAAAATTTATGTTTTTACCATTTTTAGACATTGTGCCAGTTATCTCAAAGGAAGAAGTAATTGAAGCAAAGGCGAAAGGAGTTTACGAAAGCTACATGAAGCAAAAACAGGATGAGTATAAACTGCTAAAAAAGTTCTTGTCAATTATATACGATAAAGAGAAATTGGGGGAATGCAGCGTTTATGTAGATGCAGATTATAATTTCATTATATCAAGAAAATCAGATAATTGGAATAAATCAATAACTATATATTTTGATGGAGACAAACCCTTTGCTTTATATTCTGGATATAGTCAAAAATTAATGATGGATTTTGTCAAAGAGGAAGGAGATGAAGGGTTTGAATCTACCGAAACCATGATCGAAGAATTTTTAAAAGATTAAATTATAACCATGTCAAAATCATTTAACGCAAGTATCAACATTACCAGATTATTTGAAGCATTCAAAGCAAAGCATTCAGCATTTAGTAAATCTGAAAAGACCGGAGAAATGTTTTGCAACTTAACATTATTTATAAACGACCAACCCGATCAATACGATAACGATGGCTCGATCAAACTAAATTCCAAAAAAGAAAAACGGGAGGCCGAAAAAGACTTATTTAAAAAGGGTTATGTTGGCAATTTCAAAGCCAATAAATCAAACGAACCAGCACCGATCAACGATTCAGACACACAAGAATACGATGACCTACCATTCTAAGCCATGCCAAGAAAGTTAAAAATAGACACGTCCAAAATAATGATTTGGCAGAAATGGGATTCTATTTCAGGTGAATGGATAATTGGAATTGAACTACCAAAGTCAATAAAAAAAGACAAACAATTACTAATGGCGTATTCTATTGGGTGGGCAATGGCAAGATATAAATATAAATCAATAGTAAGGTTTACAAGAATTTTCAAAGGCGATCTTGTAAAGAAAGTAAAAATACATTCAGAGCCATTAAAAACATTTAATGATTTATTTAAATGGTTGGATATTATATACTTAAAAAATATTAAATAGTCTTATATTTGCATAATCGTAATAAAACGATAAAAACATGTCAGGAAAGGATTTAATTTTAAAAGGCGAAAGCTTCATTAAGGATTTACAAGAGTTTATTTCAGGCGTTCCACAGGAATCTGATATTTTTGACTCTTTGGAATCCACAATCAGCACGGTTCAAAGTTTAAACAATGAACTAAAGAGCCTGGAACCAAAGAAGAAGTATGTAGGTTCCGGCAATTTCAATTTATCAGGCCGTTATGATCTAAGACCGGAAGCAGCCTTACCGATTGTAATTTTTGGCAGAAAGTTCAATTTAACAATTGACAATACCACAATTGAAAATCAGGTAATAGAAATTCTAAACATTTGCGGAATTGATAACGAGGATTTAACCTATCTATCCGTTGAACTTGACATCATAAAAGACATCCTTAGAATTGACTTTGTTTATCAAACCGACTTAGTTCTAAAGGACGGGCAAGACATCAGCGCGGAACTTCCGGCTTTATATTCATTTGGTTATACCCAATTCAATAAAATCTACATCAGAGGCAACAAAACATTTATCGACCCGGAAGTCTATAATTGGCCTTTATTGGGTTTTTGCATTCCTTACGGACTTGACAAAAACAACCAGCACGACATAATGATGAATGTCATTGAAGCCCCTAAAGACTTTGGAGAACTTGCAGATATGAGGGCTTTGGATAAATTACCACAAGCCGAAATAGAAATATTTGTAAATAAGTTTAAGGCTAAGAAATGGACTCGAATAATAACACCAACTGTAAAATGGTGGTTCAGAAACGGTCAATACATCCAATTCAAATAAAATGGGGCTAATAAAACGATTAAGGGAAAAATACTTTGGAAGGATAAAGCCCAAAGTTGAAAAGAAGAAGGTTAACTTAAATTTAAGTACCGATGAAATTGCCGTTCCCAGACAAATGAGAAGAAAGGCACTAAAGCAATTACCATTTTCGCAAAAACAAAAAAAACAGATCAGAGTTAATTAATTATGGAGTGTAGAAATTTTTATCATATTATTGAATTTAAGGGCAGGCTGCTTTCATTAGTGGCCTGTTTTTTCCTTTTGACCGGATGCCAACAGGAACAATGCAAATTTTGTGAAGTCTTAGGCCATAAGGAGATTTACATCGGTGAATTTTGCGGAACAGAGGATTTTGTAAACGAGCAAATTGAAGCACAAAAAAGACTTTACCCTAATTACGATTTAAGATGTCAGTAGAATGAGTAAAATTTTAGACTTGACACAGGAATATGATTTATTGGTAAAATGAAAGACTGCCAATTAGAAATATTAAACCAAGAAACCCTCAACAATAAATTAATGTTAGAGCATCAGGAGCCTATAATAGATAACCGGATAATGTCTTTTGAAGAATTGAAGGAATTGATTAACCAAAGGCATTTTTAATGGACGTTACCCATGTTGCAAATATTTTATTCAAAAATAGGGATTCCAAAGATTATTTAACTGATTCTGGAAAATTAAGAATACTTGCGGAAAATGGCGTAAAATTAGCAAGAAGGACATATGACTCTAATAAGAAGGCAATACTAAAAGAAGTTAAAAGCCAAATTGATTTAGAGATCACATCCAACGGAAGCCAACCAACCAATAAAGAACTTGAAAAGATAATAGGCAAAATGGATTATGTTCTTTTGCTGAAAAGAATCATGGATGGTGAACCGGATGGCAAACGAACACCTGCATACAAAGACAAGCTACAAGCTGGAAAACAAGCTGCTGAATTTTTCGGATGGAATGAAGCGACCAAAGTAACCCAAACAGACTTAGAGGGCAAGAACATATCAATACAGGGAACACAAGTCATTTTTAAAGTTGAACTCAACAACTCAATATGAAGTAATAATCCAGCCAAGTATTAATCCTTTGCCAGATCAGGAAAAGGTGTTTTCTTCATTATCCAAACTTAACAATGTACCAAGTACCAGAAGAAGTGGCAAGACTTCCGGAATCATTTACAACAATTGTATTTATGGATTGCAAGGTCAGCACGTTGGAAATGTTTACCCTACGTATGACGAAAGCAAAGAAATATATTTAAAAATCGAACCGGCAGTTGAGCCTTTTTTAAAAAAGAATGGCAAGGATAAGTCAGCACTTATATTTAGAACTATTACAGGCGGCTCAATAAGATTCTTTTCATACGAAGCGTTCAAAAGACTAAGAGGTAAAAAATTCCATAAACTTTATTGTGATGAGTTTCAGGAATGCAATATTACAGAAAAGAATTTTTTTGCTACATTGATGCCAACGTTGGCAGATTACAGAGGCCGTGCATGGTTTTTTGGAACTCCAAAAAAGGGTACATTGATTCATTCATTTTCTGAAAAGATCGACCCTGAATGGAGTCATTTTAAAATGAACGCGGTAAACAATCCATTTATAAGCCCTGAAGAAATAGCCCTACAAAAGAAACTTTTAGACCCTTTGGTGTTTGCGCAAGAATGGGAAGGTGAGTTTGTTGACTTTTCAGGCGAAGCATGGCTATACGACTTTAAAAGAGATGTTCACCTGGTTAAAGGCATTGGCATTGATGAGTATTCACCGTTAATGTTGTGCTTTGACTTTAATGTTGACCCTTGTACTTGTTTGGTTAAGCAAAAGATAACCGACAAACTGGAAAACGGTGGAGGTATTAACTTTATAAAAGAAATTACAAACGTTGGAGGCACAACGCAGCTATGCCACAAGGTCAGAAATTATTTAGATTCACTAAAATTCTTCAAAGGTGCCGTTTGGGTAACAGGGGACAGTTCAGGTAGCAAAAATGATACCCGGAGCAATTCAACAGATTACGAAATAATCAGAAAGGAATTAAGCATTCCTTTTACGAGATTTGTTGACACTCGAAAACAAAATCCTAATTTATCTTATTCAAGAGATTTGGTAAATACTGCATTTTATAATAATATAATTTATATTGATTCAGAAAATTGCCCTATCTTAGCGCGCGATTGTTCTATTGCTAAACCCAAAGAAGGGAGCGATAATCTCATAAAAGATCGTTCGTTAAATAAATTGGATTCATTTGATGCAATGCGTTACGGAATCCATGCGGACTTTAAGTCTATCAAAGAAGTTTTACGCTTCGCTGAACAACTACTTTAAAATTTACTATCTCCTGTGTTTCTGTTATAGTTTACCATTTTATTTTGTTTCCGGGTGTAGCATAGACTATGCCCGGTTTTTTTAAAATACAACTTTAAATAAACGGTCATGTTCCATATTATAGTTTTAATTATTTGCATCCTTGCAATGTACGGATGGTTTGCATTGGATTGGAAAAACATTAAAGAGCAAGGATTAAGATACTTGACTTTAGCCTTTGGTGTTTCTTTATTCATTGGATTTGAGATTCTTTTTTGGATTGGTAAATTGATTTACAATTGGTTATGGGTGGACTAAAAAATCTATTTAACAGACTATTTCACAAAAAGCGCGAGCAACTAAAAGAGTTTGCACGATTTGGAGGCCATACATTTTATATTTTAGATGCCGTTCCCGATCATTGCGTAAATCGTTTTTTTCATTTCTTATCCAGGAATGAGCAAATAAGCACTTTAGGAATCCCATTAAAGTACATTACATCGATTGCAGACCAACTGGATGCAATTGCAAACAGCCCAAAACTTAATTTGAATTTACCGATACTTGCAAACCAATTGAGATTTGCGTGTCAGGTAGAAGATACAAAATGGTATCATTTGACGATAGCAGTCATTGAGGCATTTGTATTGATTGACGATGAGCCATTACTTGAAATGTCCGAAAAACATAACAAGATTAAAAGGGAATTACTTTTAAAAGACCCAGAAGTACGTCTTTTTTTTTCAAATATAGCAATCGAGTATCTGATGAAATTGGACAATACTTTCAAGGACTTCAACTTAGAGGCCTATTTGACGAAAAACGCAGTAATACTAAACGAATTAGAAAGTATTACGACTTAGAAAACACCGGAATATTACAGTTAGGAACATTTTGGCAAAGTTGGCAGCGAGAATATGCGTTAATTCAGGAAAGGATTAACGAAAATATAGTTAATTTTGCACAGGAAAGCAAAGGCATATTAACATTGGAGAGTGTAAATCAAATGTCTGCACGTAGTTATTACGAATTACTTGCAGTCTTTTTGCGAAAAGAAAAAAAGAATACTCCAAGCAATGCCGGAAATAGTCCAGTCCGTAATATTTGAGTTCGATACAGAGTTTAATGCAATTGCATTAAAGAAACTTTCCGATGAGTTAAAATCGATTGATAAACAAATAGAGATTACTCAAAAGCGTTTAGCAGACCCGGCCTATACTAAACAAGCTAAGATTTTAGAAACTCAATTAAATTCCTTAACTAATAAAAAAAGGGAACTAACAGCGCAAGGCTCCCAGCTTCAACAATCTTTAAAGAAATCAGAAACGGCACTTTCTGGCATGGCTAATTCCGGTGGATTGGCTGCAAAGGCATTAGGAGCGTTAAAGTCTGCATTAGCAATCACGGCAATAGTTGATTTCACAGTTAAAGCCGCAAGAGCAACAGCAGAACTTGAAAAGACTACAAGATCATTCCAAACATTTGGGGTAAGTGCTTCAAGGGCAAAGGCTATTGTAGAGGATTTAAACACATTGAGCGCAAAAGTTCCGTTTGAAACCGAAGATTTGAATGCTGTTGCAGTTAGGCTTGTTTCTTTTGGAGTTGCAGCTAAGGACGTAGTTTCAGAAGTAGAAAGGCTATCAGCAATTGCAGCCGGTTCAGGAACCAACATAAATACGCTATCTGATGCGTTCGGAAGGGCAAAACAAAACGGCAAACTTGCATCAAATGATTTTAGAACACTTGCAAAATCTATTCCTGAATTTGTAAATACAATTTCACAAGCCACAGGCAAGACAGTTGACGAAATAAATAAATTAGGGAAACAGGGCAAAATATCATTTACAGATTTCAATAATGCTGTAAAACTTTCAACTTCTGAAACCGGTAAATTTGGAAAGGTAATCGAAAGTTATCAGGATAGTTTAGGCCAATTAGGCAAAGGAGTTAAAGAATTGGGAAGCGATTTATTAACTTCATTTGGTGGTCAATCCACAGAAGGCATAAAATCATTTTTAAAATCTATTCTTGAAAACAAGGATAGTATTTTATCATTCTTTGGCTCTTTAGGTAAGATCGTGGGGGCTGCTGCTTCTGCTTTGGGATTCTTTGTAAACCTGGCTGTTGGGGCGTTTAATCAAATAGATGCACTTGGTAAAAGATTAGATAAACTGCTGGGCATTGGTGAATTTTCGGATGAGGGAGTAAAAAGAAATATCAAAAAAGTAACTGATACTGTTTTCGGAACTCTATTTGAAGAAGTAAATGAAAAAATAACCAAAGGAACTGCGGATGGTATTAAAAAGCTGACAGAAGAAGAAATGAAGGCAGCCGAAGAAAGAGCCAAGCGATTAGCAGAGGCGCGCAAAAAGTTTCTTGAGGATGAAATTGCATTTAGGCAGAGATTATCTGACGTTGAAACTGAATTATTCAGGCAAACATTAACAGGGCAAGGACTTGATTTATTTGTTGAAATAGACAAAGTTCAAAAAGAAGCATCCAAAAGGATTGAAGATTTACAAAAGCAACTTGATAAATATATTGAATCAGCTAAAAAGGCTGGAACCGTTATACCCGAACAAATACTAACAAGGACAAGGGTAGCTATTCAGGAAATAGGATTGCAGACAATTAAAGAGATCGATGAATTAAGTAAACAATTCTTAGACCCGGTAAGGGTTTTTGATAGTTTAAAAATACTTATACCAACAGCAGAAGTAAAATTCAATGGTGAACTTGCAAGAAAATCAGCAAATGAATCAATACAGGCAATTTTAAAACAGATTATAGATGATAACCTGGATGCAAATGGTGAATTAAAAGCAACAAAACAAAAGAATGCACAGGCCGGTAATTCATTTTTAGGCCGTATATTAGGAATCGACCCTACAAGCAATAAGGCAGCCGAGGACTTAGATAATTTTGGGAAAGTATTTAATGAGCAATTATCTAAATTTTCTTCAAAAGCGATAACGGCAGCCGACACGTATATAAATTCAGAATTAGAAAAAACCGACTTCCTAATATCCGAAACCCAAAAAAGATTACAAAGTCTTTTAAGTATTCAGGAAGGAGGCAACGCCACACAGATTAAATTAGAACAAGATAGGCTCGATAAATTAACCGATCAACGGCAAAAGTTTGTTGAACGTCAAAAGGCCATTGATACAGCGCAGATCATTGCTAATAACGCTGTTTCAGCTTCTGAATCAATTAAGGCCATTACCACAGCATTTGGAAAAGGCGGCAATCCGATTGTTGGGATAGCTGCTTCATTGGCTTTGGTGGCTACAATTGCCGCGACTGTTGCAAGCGTGAACGCTCAATTTAATTCAATTCCAAAGTTCTGGGAAGGAGCCGAACGAATCAGCGATAAATCAAGACCTACAAAGGCCGGGCGCGATGGTCATTTACTTTGGGCTGATGGTGGCGAACGGATTATCCCTACAAAGTTCAATTCACAAATTCCAAGTTATGTTAAAAATAAAGACATACCAACCTTATTAGAAATGGGCATCAGATCAGGTCAAGGAGGCATGACAGATCGTAATATTACGATGAAACAGGACGAAACAAACCGACTTTTAAAGGCAAACCAAAAGTTATTAAAGAATCAAACGATCAAATTTAAGATTCTAAGCGATTCCGGTGAAGAAGTAAGACTTAAACGAATGAGGGGTTAATGGTAAGAAATAGAATTTTCATAAACGGCAAGGATTACACTCAATGGGCATCAGGACTCAATGAGTTGACCGAAAGTATATCTAAAAAAGACGATGGCACAATTGAAATAGGCCAAAGTTCACAGATCATTTTAACCGGTTTAGGATATACTTACTGGAAAGAGATTTTCTTAGACGATAGCTGCACATCCATAGATAGGGAATACGAAGTCAGAATAAAAGTAGAGTCATGCAATCAGAACCTGGACTTTATAATTAAGAGTCAAGGTGTCAGCATTGACGAGGTGAATTGCAAGATTAAAATGAATTTTAACACCAAAAATTCAAAGGACGAACAAATTGCAATTCTTCAAAAGACTTATTTCTGGGATGAGGACTATGGATTTATTCAGGAATACAAGGCCAAAGGAAGAATTGAAAGAATGTTATATGTCAAAGAACTGACATTTATTTCAAAGATTCTGATTTACTTTTATGTTGTTGCTTTGATTCCGATCATTACGGCAATTGAGATCGTTTTAAATATCATTGACCTGATAATTGATTTTATAAATGGAATTGGAGGTAATTTATCAAGACCCGGAACAGACTTTGAAAAGTTCAAAGAGCAAATTGAATCCGATCTAATCGGAGCCGGTGAATATACAACCGTTTACTATTTCAAAGATATATTTGAATTTTGGGCTAAACAGGCCGGCTTAACTTTTAGAAGTTCAATACTTCAACAAGAGCCTTATTCAAACGCTGTACTTTGGGGTCAACAAATTAAAAAAGGAATTGAGTTAAAGAATTGCGACAAGGTAACATTTGACAAGGATAACGCACCTAATTACAATTGCATTGAACTTCTTAATTTATTATCTCCTGTATTTAATGCTGACTGGGAAATTATAGGAAACGAATTAATATTTGAACGCAAGGATTACTTTCAAACAATACGAAAAACCCTCTTTAATCTCGATGAGGAAGTAAGAGCCGGTAGGATGACAGATGGATGGGATTATAGCTTTGATAATCAAAATCAATACGCTCAATTAAAGGCTGACTTTTCATTCGATGCCGTTGACACGCAAGGAAACAGGAACGTAAATGATTACTATTCAAATGTCATTGACTGGAACCCGGGTTTAATTCATAAAAACCGAAAAGGTAGATATACGCCACGTATTGAGTTTGGCGCATGTCGATTTACAGACGATTCAGCTAAGAATAATGTTAATTCTTGGATGTGGCACAACGCAAGAGGCCAATTCATATTTGACATTGATTTAGATTATAGTCATTCGCTTGTTTTAACCAACGACACAGCGCAATTGCCAAAGATTATAATCGTTGACCAAACATCAAGTAGGTATTTTAAAGGCTGTTTATTTCGTTTTGCAGTTAAAAAACAGGTAAGCCCTCCCACATTCCAAAGTGATATTTTTGGTGATTCTGTTGGTATTTGGAATTACAATATGCCAATGTGGCTCAATAATAAAATCTATCCGGGCAATAATTTAGTTGATAAATTTCATTACATTGAAAACCCTGATTTAAAAGGCAATAGGTTTGTTGAAATAAAATCATTAACGTGGAAACCGCAGGACTTTTGCGCTGCCGTTGAATTTGTAAGAGAACATAAATTAAACATGAACATAACATCCAAACGAGGCGATGCAACAATAGGAAGTTTAACGATAGAATTCGGAGCCTGTCAAATTAATATTACAGAACTAAAATTTAAGTGCAATGGCGTTAGTTAAAAATAGTAGGGCAGGGGTTAAAGGATTCGCGCAAGGTGGCATTTATAAGGAGTGCATTGCAGTAAGCCACGACACCGGAATAGCTGCCGGAACACCTATTTACATTGCACCGGCCTTGTGGGATGAAAACTACCGTGTTAAATGGCAAATTGACGAAGGTACAGGCCGTGAGCCGGTTTGGAAAATGGAATTTACAACTATTCCAGGCACTTACCCAGCAACGTTAATAAACACCGATTCAAAATATAAAAACGTACAGGTAAAGATCAGAGTCTTTTCAAACAAACTATTTATTGTTTATTTGGAATACTTGGCACTTGCCGACATGCACAACTTTTTGAATTACTATAATTACCAGCCTTTACAATTATGGACACGTCAAAGCGTTGACAATAAGAAATTAAACGTTTATAATTCAGCCAACCGGATAATGGGTCTTAGGGTGTCATTATCTACAACCGAGTATATTCAAAGTGAGGCATTCGTACAAGGTAAACCCTGGCAAATTGTTAATTACCCGAGCGTTGATAATCGATATTATTTAGAAGTAAACGGCAAAGTAACAAACGGATTTATTTTAGGCGAGGACTTGAAAGTCAATCTTAGGAACTTTCCGCAGTACACAAACAGCCAATATTATTGTGGTATTTTCCGTGTCGATGAGTTGCTAAACCAGAATCTAAGTTTTGACGATGAAATCCTTTTGCAGTATGCTTTAGCCAATAACACAGCAGACGAGCCGTTCACGCTGGTAACTAATTTTATTGCAAGAAACCGATTAAAAGACGTTCACGGATTCCGGTTTGATAATTTTGAAAGCGTTGCAGACTTTACAATTGATAAGGATTATTTTGTAAACGGTGGCCGTTACCGTTGTTTTGTAATTTGTAAAGAAAGCTGTCAATATAGAAGCTACCTATTTGATGAGTTTGGAGTCAATGAAAAACGCGATGTTCCACAAGGAACAATTGATGTCGATAGCGTTGAAATAGATGGAACTGCATTAAGCATTGTTTCAGGAAGTTGTTTATACGATGTTCCGAGCGATTCCGAAATGGTCATTACCATGAAAATGGATATGGCAGATTACGAGGCTAATTTAGGCGTATTAGGATTATTTGGAACTTGGAAGGATTACTTCAAAGAAGCATATTGTTATATAAGCGAAGGAGTAAACCAATTAGGTAGTAATCCTTTTTTAGATTCAGTTGAATATGAGGAAACAGGAGGGCTTGAATCAATTATTACTTATACATTCAAGATTCCGCAGTCATGGGAAGGCACAAATAAAATAATCAATTTTGCATGGGTATTTGATTATAAGGATGGTAACGTTGACCATGTTGTTGCCTATACTTCAATTCAGGTACACGTTACCGATCAAACAGACATTGAACTAAAAGGCACACCGCCGCCGGCTGAAGTTTGCGACATATATGCACAGCAATTAGAATTTTGTTTTGAAAATCCGAGCGCAACACATCAGTTTGAACTTGATCTAACTAAAGATTACGTAAAGACCACAGAAGAATTAATACTAAACAAAGAGGCCGACTTTTCAACTAATTCCGATGGTTGTTTTGATTTTGATTATGAGAATGCAGACAATGAAGTGCTGTATTGCGCGGAATTAAGAGCGCATAAACAGACCGTTACCGGAGGCGCAGCCCCATGCGATGATCTCAAATTGACATATTTTAAAGCAGGGAATAATCAATATGGATTTTGTTTTGAGTTTGATACATGGACTAACTTAGACCTTTACTATGTAAACATTGCGTTTATAGACGAAGGCCAAAGCATTGAGATTTACGATGCTGCAAGTGGATGTTTTCAAATAGCTAAATTCACAAACAACCCTACAAGGTATGTAATTTATATTTTGCGAAATGATGGGTTTGTATATAATCTACATGGTGAGTTTAGCTGGAATGGAGATTATACTGAAATAATTATTGAAACGTGTACCGGCAATATGTTTCATTATTGCCAAAACAACCCAATTTTAAGCCATACAATTACATGGAATTTTAACGCAGGCGGTCAATTACCAAATAAGACCGTTACGCCTGTATTTACTAACCCAGGCGCACCGACAAGCCAAACAAAAGAATATCGTTTAAACGGTGGTGCGTGGATTGCCTATGCAGCACCTTTGACTATTTCCCCTTCATGGAAAGTTGAGTTCCGTTGGGAATTAGTTTACACAGACTGCACGATTGAATTATACGATTGTTTAACCGAAGAAGAATGCGCTTTCCCATAATGATAGATAAATTATTAAATACTTACGTTTGTATAATGAATGAGCCTGTAATGGTGGATGATCTTATCTACCTGATAGGTTGTTTTTCATGGAGTGTTTTTAAACTCGCAAGCGGTTTTATAATCTGCTTTGTTATTCATGACTATTTTAAACAAAGAAAATGCCGGTAACATACGAATTTATAAATAAAATGGGTCTGACTTGTTCAAATATGAACGGCCTAAGATCGGTTTATTGCCTTCCAATGAAAATACAATGCGTTGACACGGACGATGATGGGTTTTTGCAAAATTGTGATCGAAAGTATTGTGATATAAAATGCGATTGGGAACCGGAAGGAACAGTACCTTTTGTTTATGGAGATAAAATAATGTTCCAATTGCAATTCAGGGATAAGGCAAACACAGACCCAAAAAGCCCTACATTGGGATGGGATGATTGGGTTTATGCTGAAATCTACAATGCTGAAACCGGGGCGCAAATAACAGGAGCCGTTGAATTAGCTGCAAAATCGAGATGGTTTGTTTGTCATAATGGACGAAATTCATATCAACAAATTGAAATAGATACCGGTGCAGAGGATTTTCCATGTGCATTTTATGTTAAATTCATTGCATACGATAGCGCAGGCGAAGAAGGAGTTGAGATTGATTCACGTTGCAGCCAAACTTTTAAGTTGGTTGACGATTGCATGGAAACACATTTAGTAGAAGGCGAATATTTAGAGTTTGACTGTTTGGGTAATTACTACGGTCAGCCTGAATGTGAAGATGGCGCGCAGTCCGGTTCTGTAAGTTTTGCTTATCGTAATATTACGCGCATAGAAGGAAGCATAGTATTAGGACAGCCAGAAGTTGAAACAGAAGATGAAACAACCAGATTAATAGACAATTACAAGTTTACAACTTCAACAGCTTCAGGCAAGAATGGATTGTTTTTGTCAAATTATATGATTAGGTGGTATTCAAATATATTTTCAGCTAAAAATGTTATAATTGACATTAATAATAAATTAATTAGTAATTTTGCGGTAAACTATGAACAACAGGAGCAGAATAGTGCAATAGTTAACTTTGAATGGAAAGAGAATTGTAATGAGTGCTTCTAAGAATAATGTTGAAGAAATCCTTTTGATTAAGGATTCAAACAGTAGAATTGTGAGGATTCCAAAACAAATGTGGGAGAACCCAACATGGAATCAAAAAAAAGCAGTACGCGCATTAAAAAATCAACATTATCGTCCGGTTGGTGAAAACGAAACCGTAGAATTTAGGGGCGCACATCACACATTCAAACTTGAACCAAAAACAAAGAAGGAAAAAAAACCAAAGGCCGAAAGCGTGCCAGAGGAAACGAATAAAGAGTAGCGCATAAATAAACAGTCCGAAGTTATTTAATTTTTAATTTAAAAAAGTTCAAATGGCTTCATCATTTTGTGTTACTACTTGTTCCGGTGCTTTAGCATTTCCAGCAACGTATATTCCAGCTCCAACAGAGGAAAACCCATGTCCTGAAAAGGAAACGCGATCTTGTTGTATTACTAAGATTGCATTTGTTTTGTGCGATGAGGATTCTAAGCCTGCTGGCATTACAAACCCTGCCGACATCGAAGCATTAAAAACAGCAAATAAATTAATTTCATTTGGCGATGTTGGTATCACATTCAACACACCAACAGCATCAACATTCCGTAAGCCTTGTGGTCAGGAAATCGTTGTACGAAAAGAGCAATTAATTGACATTGACGTTTTCGATGTTTCAGAAGATCACGAAGATGAAATATTCTTCAATGCCTTGTGTAAATTAAACAATAAGTTTGGCATGATCTTCCAATGGTCAGATGGATATACAGCATTAAGCCCAGACTGGATGGATTGGTGGTTAGATGGTCATGTTGGTTCTGCTCCTGATACTCAAATGGGAATCCCTGTATCATTCACAACTGACCCATACATTGCTCCATTTAACATTGATGAGCCTTGTCGCTGGAAAATGCAAATTAAAGTAATGTACGATTGTGTTTTACGTTCCGCTTCTATTCCAGGATTTGTAGGAACGATTTAATAGTTTTTAATCTGCTAACAAATAAAACATTGGGGGAATGGATTTAAAAACCTGTTCCCTTTTTTTTAAATGAATCAAGAGCAAGTAAATAGATTATATAGCGAAATATCTGATTACGATAGCGTAAAAAGAAAGCACGTTGTAAAGCCTGCAATAATTTCAAACGAGCAAAGAGTTTACGATCAGGCTTTGAGGCACAATGTTTGGTTAAAAGAAATCGACCTTATTAAAGAAAAATTCCCGAACGAAAATGAGGTCATTCGCAAATACCGTAATACAAACAAAAGACAGTTCACAAAAGAAGTTCCGCGCAAAGCAATTCAAGGCGTTATATCAACACTATCCAATATTCCGATAAAAGTAGAATCAAACAACGCAAAGTTTAATGCTTGGCTTGAATCATTGCCATTTACGTTTAAGTCTGACAAAATCGACTTTTACAAATGGGCTATCAATCAGTTAATTCCTTACTCTTTTATTGACCCGAATGCAATTTTAATTGCGTTTCCTTTATTTGTTTCTGAATTTGAAACCGTTGGTATTAGTGCGCTGATAATCCCTTATAACAAGCGTTACATTGACCCGAACGGTGAATATTTAATTATTCTTCAAGAAGGAACAAATAATTTCTGGGTATCGGATAAAAACGAAATGTATTTTGTAGAAGTAGGACAAAACAATGTTTATACATTAGTTTATTCCCATAATTTAGGCGAAATACCTTTTACTTATGTTCCAGGTATTACTTCGTTTGACCAAGAAACAAAAAACGTTTACAACGAATCAATACTTTCATCGACTTACGAATACCTGGACGAGGCATTAATTTCGTTTACTTCCGATCAGGCCGTAAGAACGAAAATGAATCCGATCTTTATACGTCCGGGTCTTGCGTGTCAAGCGTGCAATGGTCAAGCGGTTGAAACTAATAGCGAAGGCAAAGAAATAACATGCAAGTCATGCAAAGGAACTGGCATTGCTAAGAAGATTTCAGAAATGGAAGATTTCATAATCCTTCCTTCTGACTCAATACAAGGCGATGGCAAAATACCTGTTAAACCCGAATACATAAATCCAGGTACAGACGTTGCAACCTTTTGGGCTAAAACATGGAAAGATTATCTTAACGAAGGGAAGAAAAGCATAGGAATTGACGCACTAATTGACAAAGCTGAATCAGGCGAAGCCATGAAGAAGCGACTGGCATCATTTGAGGAATTTATAACTTACTTGATTTACCTTACTTATAATAGTTCATGCACGAAGTTTTTTGAACTTTGCCATAAACTTTTAAACCCAAAGGTAAGCGACTGGAAGGAGTTCCCAATTATCAAGACCCCAAAAAGGGTGGAGGTTAAAACACCTGAAATCCTAAAACAAAATTTCAATGAAGCAATTGGCAGCGAAAAAATACAGGCTGCATTAGAGTATTACGAATCATTGTATGGCGATGACCCAATCATGCTACGTGCAATGAAATTGCTTTTGGAGTATTACCCGGCATCAATTGAAAAAATGGAAGATTTACAAACGCTGTCTGTATTAGGAGTTTACACGTCAAGGGAAATTGCAAAATCTAAAAGGGCTTTAATTGTTTTAAAGAAAATCTTAGATCAAAAAACGGCAACCGAGCCAACGGATGAGCAAGTAATAAATCAAGCAGAAGAAGAACTAAATAAATTAATCCCTGATAGGATAGTACAAACGCAAGCATGACAATTGCTGAATTAATAGAATCGGAGTTTGAAGATTTAGAAAGATTTTTAGGAACGTTCAATTTTAACATTCAGACCGTTCAAGCGGATATATTTGAAGACCTTCTTAAATTAATTTCACAACTTCCACAAAAGGATGGTCAATTTGTTTACGATACGGATATTAAAAAGTTATTAATCAGGTTTGAAAACCGTATCATTGAAAAACTTGAATCAGGCCAGTATAACAAGGACGTAAATAAGATACTTTTAAACTTTGAAAATCTGGAAAGTGTACGCATGAAAATTGCGGAGTACATAAACCCAAAAGACCGGTTAAAGATTTTCAAAGCCAACACAAGCAACATAAGGAAAGGTTATATTGACCTTATTTCGGAGTCATTAGGAAGCAAAGAGGCGTTGGGAGTAAATTACACGCAGCCAATCAAGAGTATTTTATTTGAACATGCTGCATTAGGTTTGAGTGTTGCGGATGCCACAAAGAAACTATTTAATGTTGCAATGTCAAAAGAACCTGGAGGCGGTTTGCTTGGTAGATATGCTGGTCAAGTTGCAAGAGATAGTTTGTTTGGATTTACCGGAGCCGTTGACCAAGCTATTGGAGATCACATTGGGGCTAAAAATGTAAACTATTTAGGTAATGTTATTGAAGATTCAAGGCCACAATGTATAAGATGGGTTGTAAAATTTAAAGGTTACATCCCAGCAGATAAATTAAAATCAGAGGTTACATGGGCTAATACATACGGTAAAGGTTATTCAGAATACATCCCAAAATTAACGGTTAATAATTTCGCGATAGTAAGGGGAGGGCATAATTGCAGACACCGTGTAAGTTATTCTTCTGACATAGTGCCACGCGAAAAGATCGAAGCTATTGAAGATCGTTATCGGATTGAGTCTGAAAATTATCAAAAAGGCCTTGAAAAGAAATTAACCGGAAAGACTTTAGAATTATACGAAAAGGCGAAAGCAAAAGTTGATAGACAGATTGAATTATATGGAAAGTAAAATTTTATTCACATTATAAATAGTTAGAAAATGGCAATGATTACCAATTCAAAGCAAATTAAAAACATACCACCTGAAAGGTTGGTACGGCTTTGGGATTTGTTTACCGGGAACGTATCACAGATGACAATAGAACGATACAACAAACTAAGAGGCGCAGGAGCAACAGCAACAGCAGCGTATCACGATTTCAATCAGAGATTTTACAATCTCAATGACTTTCCGGGTCAAAAGATTGAAATGTATCACTTGAAACGCGGTCATTTAATTGAAGAAATGACATTATCGTTATTTTCTGAAATTCAGAAACGCAATCCTGTTATTAATACGCCTGTTTACGAAAATTGGGTTAAGATTTCGGAGGTATTTGAGCCTTATAAAAATTATTTGGCTACACCGGAAGAGGTTAAATCTGTTTCAAGTCCAAAGGTTAATAAATCAATTGACGAAATCGTTGCCGAAAAGGTAGAGGCTGCATTATCCGGAAAGTTGGCAGTAAAAGAAAAACCAATTAAAGAAGTACAGGAAGTTGTTGCACCTTCACCAATGGAAGCACCGAAACCAGGAAGAAGAAAAAAAGTTATTTCAGAACCTAAAAACGCATAATTTATGAGTTGGATTAAAGATTATTTAGAAAAAACAGGACAAGGCGAAGTTGCTAAAATTTGGGAAAGTTCACCGGACAAGAAACCGGATGAATTTGACATTGAAAAGGCTGGCAAAGACTTTGTAGATTCAAGGATTTCAATTTTTAAAAGTTCCGATGAATTTAAGAAGTACGGCAAAGAGCAGCAAATAGTTGCTTTAAAGAACTACAAAAAATCGTTAAATGATACCGTTGGTTTGGGTCTTTCAGGCGAAGAAGCTGCAACGCTTGAACCGGAAGAATTTAACAAACGATTGAAAGAAAAAATTGACCATGACATTGAACTACATAAAAATGGGCGTACTGCTGAAATTCAAGAAAAGTACACTAAAATCGAAAAGGAGTTTAATGATTTCAAGAAGCTGCACGAAACAACAACAACCGACTTAACATCAAAATTAACGGAGGCCGAAAACCGTTATAAGGAAGATGTTGCAAGGCATAAGCGCGAAAGTATTTTTGCCGATGTGTTTACAAAAATGGATTTCGGCAAAGACGAAGCGCACCGAGAAAACAGCAAGATTATTTTAAAGACTGTTTTAAATGAACGTGGAATAAAATACCGTGAAGATGGTACAGTTTACAAAGGTGAGAATGATGTTGTTACTTCGCCTGATGGTGTTACGGTTTTGAAAACTTTGGAAGATGTAATTAAAACAATTGGCTCCGAACGCAAATTGTTTCCACAAGCCAATCCAGCACCAGGCGCAGCCGGGCAAACAGGGGCAATCCCAGCAACAGGAAACCCGGACGTTGATAAATTAATTCAACAAGGACAAGCCAGATTAGATGCACTGACAGGCAAAAAATAAATCTGGGCTTTAGATCGTTTCATGTTTTGTGAAAATAGCTGCATTAATTTGCGGCTATTTTTTTTTAAAAAAAATATTATCGCAATAATACGATTGATAAAATAATTTGTTTTATATTTGCAACATCATTGCGGTTATACTTTTCCGTTACAAATAAAGTATTTTCAAGTTAGCAGAGTCATTTATTTATTTAATCATTTTAAATACAATTATTATGGCTTTAACTGCTGATAGCTCATTAAGTACGTGTTGTAGTACGATTCAAAGACAATTACTTGCGTTAAACGCACCAAACACATATAACGAACTTCGCTCGTATGGTTTAATCAATGCTTTGGAATCTCCGCAAAATTTGGCAGGGGTAGATCAGGGCATTGTACAACAATTACAAGCACTTTGGGGAAAGGGAACAATTAACGATGCTGATGCAACTTGTAAATTCAAAGTATGGGTAGAAAAACCTGTATGTGGAACTGCAACGGATGGCGTTACTTCGTTATGTGGAAACACAAACACAACCGGACCAAGTGAAGATCGCATTCAAATTGACGTTAAAATTGCTAAAGCAAAAAGCGTTCAAGGTAAGATTGAGCCTTCTGATGTTGCTTGCTTGTGTAACGGAACTATCCCGGATGTTTTAAGAAACGAAATGACCAAAGCAGCTAAAAAGATTCTCGCTTCTGTTGAAGCTGATCTGGTTACAACCGTTCAAGCATCAATGGGTGATTATATCAATGGTACTGCTTCATTGACTTCACCACGCACATTAAATTTATTTGCTGCAACTGCAACACGTTTCGAGGCTCAACCGGTTGGTTGGACTCCTTTAATGTTAGAATATGCACAAATGCAAACACAAGGAGGCGTTATCGCTGTTGGTGGAAATGCAATCTTTAATTATGTTACTGCTTTGCAATTGGCTCCTTCTTTAGCCGGTGAATATCGTTTACCTTCTGGAATTACTACTTGGTATGACCCGAATGTGCAAGGACTTGCGGATCAAACTTTCACAAATCCCTTATTGACTTGGGCGCCAGGTGCATTGTGGATTATGAGATACCTGGATAACGTTAACAATGACGTTAACCATATCAATGATGGTAATGTTGATCGTACCGTTGTAGATATTTTTGGACACCTTTTCGACTTGTCAATTAAGCGTGCTGCTGATTGCGATAAATTAATCTGGGTGTTGAATTATCAATATGACTTATGGAATTTGCCACAAACTGTATTTGGAACTTGTCTTGACACCAATCAAAAACAAGCATACGATATAGGTTGTGATGTATTGGATTGTGCCGACTTAAATCCGGCATAAAAAATCAGGAAACTTCCGACTGTTTATATATGCGTTTTGCCGGGGCAGTTCACTAAACATGGACTGCCCTTTTTTTAAAAAACCAATATGTTAAAATTAAAATTCATATTACTATTTTGTTTTGTTTCCTTCTTTGGTTTTAGCCAAACTTATACAAGAGATGGGAAAGGAATAAAATTTATTCAGTTAGAAGGATGTCAAAAAACAAGTAACGGCACTCCATGCGATTCTTGTTTTGTCATTACTTCCGGCCTAAACGGCAAACTTAAACATTGCCTGCATATTTCGCAATTACGAGATTTAATTCTTGGTGGCAATGGCTCGATTGATTCAGTTTATTTAGTAAATAATTCCGATGGTAGTTACACGCTAATAAACGAAAATGATACAAACTACGATTTTGGTTATGACTTTTTGGAATCCGGTGATACTTTATTCTTAACTGATCTTGCAGGGCATAAGGTTGACTATGTTATTTTAAAACCATTTCAAACATTGTCCTGGGATCCGGTTACCGGTGAACTTGGTATCTCTTATGGTAATACGGTAATTATTGACGTTGGTTCGGGTGGTAATGGTATTTATGGGGGTTCTGATACGGTTCCGGGTGGAACATTGGCCTATGTGCCGTTAGATAGTGCGTTTGCAATTGGTGATTTCCCTTCATTCCAAAGCACAAACGCATCAGACAGGGGTGTTTATTGGTTTCCTAATAATGGCGTTAGAATTTATGGAGGCAATAATGGGGATGGTTCTTCAAATACAATAGGCGCAACTCCAAACGGAATAGATTTAAGAAGTCAGCTTGGTTTAAATTCTTCAAGGATTAGGCTTTCGCAAACTTTAGGCGAATATTTTTTTAATAGCAACAAGTTTAATGTAGATAATGATTCAATATACCTTTACGGAGGAAATGAATATCATAATGTTTCAGCACTTGGAATCCAAATAAATGGAGATCGTGGCGCAGATAGCACCGTATTAACTTCAATCGGTGGATATTGTTATTGGTTGCCTGTAAGTGGTGGCGGTGGAGGTGGTGGATTTACCTTAGATTCAGTTTTATTAAAACTTTCAGGAAATGTAATGACTTCAAAAGTTAACACAACGTCTGATACTTCTTTGGTTATTGGCTCACATACAATTAATTTATCAGGAGGCATTTTAACAAGCCAAACGAATGGCGTAAGTGATACAGCCGACATTTCAAGTTTGCTAACAACACAAACTACAA
>ERZ761597.52-NODE-52-length-33976-cov-9.690723_pt1 | contig 33976 bp, 25 predicted proteins | sample MGYA00433093_ERZ761597 | MGnify/ENA primary metagenome ERZ761597 (study PRJEB28899, sample SAMN03785557) | bioreactor sludge metagenome | biome: EBPR Sludge; feature: EBPR Bioreactor; material: 0.22µm filtered reactor supernatant | place: Saint Lucia: Queensland... | reverse complement strand
TCTTCTTGATAGCGATAAAGTAACGGCAATATTGAGCAATTTTCCCACTGCCCCTCGCAATCCATTTCCCAGTAATCAAAGTCTGCGTGAGAATCGCTTTCCAACACAGATGTAATAATCTGGGGGTTTGTAATTAGTTTCAACAGACAATGACTTTGCTTATTGGTGTCTGGAATATAAAATGGACAGTTTGAAGCCTGTTCAATATCTAGAACTCTCAATTTGTGACGCATATATTGCTTATACAGTTAAAAGTTCGGTAATTGAGCCAACATACCAGAATACACATCAATAGATTCTTGTATAGACTGCTTATCACTTGCGCTTAAACCAGGAGCCTGTAGATTCCTCTTCATAACATCGAGGTCTCGCATCAACTGTTTTCTTTGTTCATTTCGCCAGCGAGGGTCTTGCATTTGAGTTTGATATTGCTCAATCATAAATTTTTCAATATCTTTGGCGCTCATTCCGCCTTGAAACATCATAAGGTTTCTAGGGTCAACCGCTCGTGCAGTTTCTCCACCGTTGGCGTCCCAATAACTCGCGCCAGAACCAGGGAATCCTCCCAAGCCTTGTTTTAAGCCATATGCTGTTTGATTTAAATTTTGCAACATAAATCCACCAGGCACATCGTTTAATACATTTTGGATGTTGTTTTGTGCAGTTTTAATAAACATATGCAAAGAGTCAGCCACAGCATACTCTCCTTTCTTGTCCAAAACATCTGCTGTTCGCAACAGAGACGCTACCATATTTGGCAATGATGTTCTTTGCATATCTGTTTTTTCAAGAACACAGGTTATAATCCCTACATTACAATCTGTGCTTTTGACAGTTTAATCTTCTGTGTATTGGCGTTATAAATATATGCTGAGGGATTGCTTAAACACTCTTCTGTGATAGTAATAACACCATTTTGTTTGCGCGTCGGACCTGTTAGCATATCAAAGGCTGCGCGACTCACCGCAGTTTTTACTGCCGAGGTTAATGCTCTGGTGCCAGTAGACATTTGATATACTTTATCTATCAGGGTTGTGATGAATTCATCTGTAAAATCAAGCTCATAACCAGATTCAGCAAATAGATTTTTCTGGCGAAGCAAAGGAGAGTGGTCTATCTCAAGTAAGAACTCTGTTAGTTGTTCTTTGTTCAGCGGAGCAATCGGTACAATCACTGGGATGCGTCCGATTAATTCTGAACTCAACCCATATTCTACCAAAGCCTTAGTTAATACGTCGAGCGAGGCATTACATAGAATATCGTAGTTCTTCATTGCCTCTTCATATTTCTCATTTTGCTCTTGAGAGACAAAGCCAATCTTACGCCCAGAATACCCCTCTAATTTAGCTACAACATCAACTAAGCCAGGAAACGCACCGCCGAAGAAAAATAAGATTTGCTCTGTTGAAATATTAACATGCTCGCCCATTTGTCCTAAAGGCACCTTTACTTTTTTACCTTCAATTAAGCGCAACAAAGTGTTTTGGGTGTTGTAGTTAAACATTTCACCCTTGGAGCCCGAAGCATGATAGGTGCCTAGTTTATCTAACTCATCAAAGAAAACAATACCTTTCTCAGCAGTTAATACCACATTATGTGATTTATGATATAGGTCTGCAATCGTGCTATCCACATCTGCGCCCTGATAACCCGTTGGACTAAAACTTGTGCTATCTGCCGAAGTAAATGGTAATTCTAACTGCTGGGCTACTGTATGTGCTAATAATGTTTTTCCACTTCCACTAGGTCCAATAAGTAAAATATTATGCTTGTCCGGGGCAACGCTAGGATAATAGTCTCTTATTTGCTTTACATGTTCAAATACTGATAATGAAATTCTACGCTTGGCTTCCTCTTGCCCAACGACATAACACTCTAGGTGTTCATAAATCTCTTTTGGACTATAAATAGTCATCTTGTGTAATCTTTTGTGTTCTTGGATTTGTCGCTTTGCTAGTGGAACCAAGTCGTAAATAACTTGCTTAAGCTGATATCCAGTCGTATCATCTTTTAGAGCAGAAAGTTTTTGAATAAGCCTACTGTCTAATTCAATGCGCCCTAGATTGACACCGATAAAAAATGCATCGCAGTGTTCTTCACAGACATACACCATTTTATTTTGTAAAGATATCAACTGACCTTCATCTTCTGAATTAGGCCCACGTTGTTTTTTACAAATAAGACATTCTTTATCGCTGGTTTTTATTTCGGTGTATTGCATTGCGTCTGTTTCCATATGTGTTGTATTGTACCACTTCTGAACAAAATTAAAGCCAGATAGCTTTTTATTTCTACGTCAGATTGTACTTTTTGTCATATCATCACATATTTACGGGGTTATTAGGAGTGTTAGAAGCATTTTGAGACGCTTGTTGTTGGGCTTGTTGTTGAGCTTGTTGTTCCGCAGCCTGAAATACCAATCTATTAGCTCTATCTAGGGCAGTCCACAACATATTCCCAGCATATACTACATTTGGGTCATTTTCAGTCAATCGGTTGATTTCTGTAATGATTTTTCGGACATCTTCAAGCTCGCGGCGAAACATGGCCGCTTCATCGCCTGTAATCTTGCGGTCTATTGCATCAAGAGCCCAGTTTAGCCCAAAATCAACAGCCATTCCCGCCCCCAAACCCTTTGCTCCTTGCATTAAGTTTTTGGGGTTCAACAGTGATTTGGTGATACCTTGTTGGGCTGGAGGCAAGGTGTTTTTCATTGCCATATCTGCCACCATACTAGAACCAACACCTCCAACTAATCCAGTTGTACCGTTGTCTTGGGCTACGCGAACAAATTTATTATTCTTTGTTTGCGCAGTAGTAAGAAATTTTACATAATCCTTGTATTTTTGTGTATTCGGATTAAACATATTTTCTTCGTATGTTTTCTGAGACTCATCATCATCTTTTTTTCTAATCGCCACATCAATATAATTCTTATATTGAGCACCAAACATTTTAAGAGAGTTGCCCGCATCCTTGTTCTTTGAAGCAAGCCAGTCCCCCATTTTTTCAATCCTTTCTTGTAAATCTCCGGCTTGCCATGCAGCTTTACCGTCGTTGCCATACATTTGATATGCGATATCGGTAACAAGATTACTGCCTAATCCAAAAGCAGCGCCGCCGATAGCACCAGGAATTGCTCCAACACCACCTATAAACGCCCCTGTTGCAGCGCCACTTGCAGCGCCAACCCCAGTGTCTCTTAAATATTGTCCCCAGTTCATCTCGCCGCGTATTGCCAAGCGAGCCATATCATCATTTGCAAATGATGATTCTTGTATTCGATGTACCGAAGATTTCTCTTTCATTGATTATTGCCTTGTTTTAAGATAAAAGTTTGGACGTTTCTTTCCTGTTGCTTGGTCAATCTCTCTCTTTTTTCGCCACAAACCAAACATTTGTGCTGGCTTAAGTATACGTAAAGGATAACCCGCCTGAATATCAAACGGCTTGTCTTTTAGCTTTTCTCTCATTTTAAGTGCTGCTTCAGAGACATCAGTGGGGTCAAAAATTTGGCGCAAGACAGCCGGGTCAAACACTGGCAGACCCTTACCATCATAACTTTTCCCTATCGCATTCAATAAATATGGGTCGAAAACATATGTCTTAGGACCCTTCATCCTCATTAATTCTTCTGGAGTTGGCTCTGCACTTGGCTGTGTGCTTGAAACATACTCTCCTTCAAACGTTGCCCTATGTTGGTGGTCACGTGTTAAGCGTCTAAATCGTTCGAGGGTTTCCTTCTCATTTCTAGCCAACACACCTTCTGGAAAGACAAAGTGAGCTAAGTCCGAAACAGGTGTTTTGCTGAATCCACGAGGTAAATGAATACGACGCCCGCCGAAATAATGAGTTCCTGTGTGCTCTTCAGGAGAAATACCATGTTCATCAAATCCCTTGCCACGCAGTAGCTCTACCCATTTCTCAAAAAATTGAGGGTTGTGTGTTTTCAACAACTCTAAAAATTCTGGAGATGCTGCATGGACCTCTGGATAGGAGTGAAAAGCTTCTGGACGCCAAATGTCTTTGTCATCTTCATCATCTGGCTCATTCATATCTGGCTCAAAAACCATTGATTGCGCAGTCTTGACAATCACATCGTCAATCATATTTGCAGACTCATACATTTGATGAGCGTCTAACCATTGGGCAATTTCAGCAAGTTTACGTAACATTGGTATATCTCCGTGTATTTGTATTCTACAGGAGATATTCCACGCCCTATTTGTTTTTTACTGCACCAATGATTGTAAAGTTGTATTTCTCACCTCTTGTGCGTTGTTGTCTACCGCTCTTGCGATAGCAGAAGAGGTTCCAGCAATAATACAATGCTTTTTTGCGCGAGTCAATCCAGTGTAAAACAGATTGCGACGAAGCATATGCCAGTGTGAGTTATGCATTGCTAATACGACTGCGGGATATTCGCTACCTTGTGATTTGTGGATGGTGCAAGCATAGGCAAGTTGAATGTCATCCAACTCATCTACAAAATAGCCCACGGGTGTTGTTTTATCCGGGAACTGAACAAAAACTTGAGTTCGGTCATTGTCATCCTTGGTAATACCACAAATACGCCCAATTTCTCCATTGAACACTTCTTTCTTGTAATCATTTCGAATTTGCATAACTCTATCACCGTTGCGCAAGATTCGAAAACCAAGATTAATCTCAGTTTTATCATCGGCGGCAGGATTAAGCACATTTTGTAACAAGGGGTTGAGGTCGTTCACACCCACGCCCTTACCTCTCATCGGCGTTAAAACTTGTATATCATCAGGCGAATAACCCAGAGATGGGAGTGTTTTTTGAACCAAGGTAACAATATAATTGCACAACGTATCAATATCTGACACGCCAACAAACATGCAATTTTGGCCTTGGCTTTGTTTTGGAGTCGGCAAAACTGGAACTACACCATTAAGAATATCATGTGCAACACTGATGATTGTGTTTCCAGCCTGTTGACGGAAAATAACCTTGAGTCTTGTTACAGGAATAGTTCCTGAAGCGATTAGGTCGCCCAGAACATTTCCCGGACCAACAGATGGCAACTGGTCGGAGTCCCCAACCATGACGATACGAGTAGAACGCTGACAGGCATCAAGCAAGTGCCTCAGCAAGCGAATGTCAACCATTGATATTTCGTCAATGATGATACAATCAACGTCAAATGGGTTTTGAGCATTGCGCTGAAAGGTGGGTGTGGCAAAATCTCCCCCTGCGCCGTATTCAAGCAATCGGTGTATTGTTTTTGCCTCTTCACCAGTTGCATTGCCTAGTCGTTTTGCTGCCATACCTGTGGGAGAACAGAGTTCATACGAAATATACTTGTTTTTAAACAGTGAAATCAAAGCCTTAGTGATGGTGCTTTTACCCGTACCTGGTCCACCTGTGATGATGGAAACTCGATTGTTCAAAGCCATCAACAATGCCGACTCCTGCTCTGGTGCAAGAGTGATGCCATCTAATACATCTAAATCTGCCAAAGCCTGACGCATATCATCCAGGTCTTTGTATAGCGGCTTCGCCTTATAATCACAAATGTTGCGCAAAATATTAGCTGACATTCGTTCGGCATTATAAAGGCTGGTTAGATAAATTCGATTGTTTTCAATGATAATAGCATTTTCATTATCCAACTCTTGAAGGGCATCAATAATCCGTCCGGGCATGATATCTTCCTTCAACTCGTTCACTAGCCTGTCGCGCATGGGTATTTGATAAGTGAAACAATGCCCCTCTTTTTCAAACTCTCCCAAAACATACAACACGCAGGCTTTAATGCGAACCATTGATTCTCTACCAAAACCTATTTTGAGAGCTATTTCGTCAGCAGTCTTAAAGCCCACACCTGGCACTTTAATGAGTTCATATGGGAATTTCTTAATCACATCAAGTGTGCGCTCTTCAAAATAACGCTCAATTCGTTTTGCTAATGCTGGGGTGATGCCAAGCATTAGCAACTCAGTTAAGCCCTTGTGTGCTGCACGAGCCCTGTCCCAGTTTTCAATAACCGTTTGTTTTCGTTTATCTGAGATTCCACTAATCTCGTTTACTCGACTCGGGTCGTCATCAAGAATTTGAATAGTGTCGATGCCAAAATGCCCAACAATCGCCTTTGCTGTCTCAATACCAACACCAAAGAAGTCATCTCCAGCCAAGTATTTGATGATGCCCTCTTCGCTGGCAAAGCCCAGTTCTTCGACTGATTGTAGTTTGTATTGAAGCCCATACTTTGGATGGGTGGTTTGGATAACCGTAGCTTTAACCTTAACGCCATCCACTAGTTGAGGCATATCCCCTGTAATGGTGATAATTTTCCCGCCATCTACAGCCAGACTTGCAATAGCCCAACCTGAATCAAATTTTCTTATTCCACTAATGGTGCCTTGAAACACCTCTGGATTTCCAGTTACGGGTGTGGCTTTTCCTGTAGAGCCACCTGCTGTCGCAGTCTTCTGCGCAGTATAGAGCGGTTTATTCATCGTTGACATTGTTCTATTGTACCACACGAACCTGGTTTTTGAGGATAATCTCGTTGGTATCGCTGCGCTCTAATGCTCTGTAATTTTTTCTTGTGTTTGACACCCGATAGTAAGGCTTTATATCTCTTACATAATTCAATACCAATTGCACTACTTAAATTGTTTACTGTAATTAGAGGTTTTCAGGAATTTTGCTTCGAATACAAATTGTGACTCTAAAACAAAAAAGGAGATAACATTATGGCACATGACAACTATATCGACAATCGTGGATTCGGAAATTGGACAGTTTACCTGTACAATCCCGGCGAGCAAGCATTTGGACCTTTTGAAGGCGACCTTATGGTTTCAAAAGACTTTCACACAATTTACACACCGCCTGACGTAAATGGTACAAGGGATTGTATAGGCAATTTCCCAAACCCTAATGTCGCGGCAGTCATCAACAATAACTATCAGAAATAGATATGTGGTATCGAATTAGCCAATCTCAGGTTCGAGGTTTAGAGGAAACCATCATGCGTGGTGATGCTGAAAATTTAATCAGACATCGCTTATACTTGATGGGTGAATACAATCCCGACCAAACACATGTAGATAGATTGGTTAAGCGAGTGATGGGAAAATTACTGGATAAGTATAAGAATTACAACATGGTTCGACACTACGTAAGTGGAGAATCACTATATCCAGCAGTAGAAGCCGTCGTTGATGAGGTCTTAAAGAAAAAAAGATAACAGGATAGCAGCTAATGCCAGATGTATTTTCACGAATTGAGAAGATAGCATCTAGTCATAAGCATGACTATCCTGTTTCGCTCGAAAACATACTTCTATGTGCCCATGCATATCTAAGCAAGCGACAGCACATTCCAAGGATGTGCTTGAAATCAAATAATTTGAGCGATGCCTCTTGGTTCAATGCATACATAAATCAATGCCTGCATGTCAACACAGGCGCAGTCGAGCAATGGACGCTAGCTAATTTGAAATTAGTTAATCTGCCTATTAAGGAAATGGGACAAGCCAATCCTTTCCTTAGACAAGAATATATCAATTTCGTTTCTGAAAAATTAGATATTATCACGGGTGATTCGATTATCTACTATGAAAACGCTCGAATCACGCCGTTTGCCGAGAATGATATCACACATTACCTCAATTTTCCCAATATCTCATTAGATGAAAACCAGATATTTGTTCTTGAGAAGCTTTTTGTCAGGGCTAGGCAGCGAACAGAATGCCAGAAGAAGCATCAAAATATTACACAGGCATTGAATTTATATGGTAAAACGGATATGTACCATGAGATGTGCAAATTCAAGGCAGAGGAGTTGTGGCAGCAACACTGGCGAGACGAACGCAAATATCAAACACCCAACATTATTGACTCTATACTGATAATGGGTGATTTCGATGATTAAGGTGTATTTGACATTGTGTCTAGGCGTGAATCATCTCGCTTCAAACAAGGTAGAACTTGTTTTAGCTGGTATTGACAAAATTGATTGCTGGATAATGAGTCACGGAATAATGCCTGGGCAGTATCTTTTAGTTGCATTTCACGACAAAGATGTAGCTATCTACAAAATAGACTACCATCATCAACCATACCAGATTTCTGGCAAAACAGACCTATTGATTGACGCAACAAACTGGATTGATGTAACTGCGCCCTATAAACCGCGCATAGATTTTGTAAACAATGTTCTTAGTAAATTGTTTACAAAAATCACTCTACAAGATTTAATTGACAACCCAGAATTATTTCAACTTGAGTGTGATGTCAAATCGCAAGTATTAAACTGTAAAGCAAAAGGGGGCGAAATAATAGATATTATCAATGAGAATTTGCAAAATCTTGCCAATATCGAACTAAAAAACCAAATGGAAGATGACTTGCTTGAAATACAAAAAATTAACAAATCAGAACCAGTATTTATTGATTGGGGAAATTATACTATGTCCCAAACAAATCAGATTGCCACTGATTGAATTTATCACGCGCATCCAAACACTGAGCGCAAGCACCAGAGTTCGCACGCCAAATTTTACGTCCACCAGGCATTGTTATGATTTCACAATGACAAAACTCATGAATCGGGGGATTTGGAACGGGTTGTTGTAAATCAACCTCTTGGGGCTCAACTTCTGGCTCTTCCAGTTGTTCTGGCTCAGGCTCCTCCAACTCCGGCTCTTCTGGTCGTTCCAGTTTATCTTGGTCTTTATCCAGGAAATCGTCTAATAAATCGTCCAGCCCTTCTGGTTCTTTTGGCATGTGAACAATTTTATCGTCTTTAATGTCTTTGTCAGGACCATATAGCTTCTTTAACTCATCAGGTTTTTCTTTTGGTTTTTTAATTTCAACGGGTAAATCTTTAGGTTCAGGTTTTAAATCAGGTTCAGGAGCCAACTGTGGTTCTGGCGCTGGTAATGTAACTGGTGGCTTATCTACGCCAGCGGGCAAATCGGGCGTTTCAGTGGTGTTCTGCGGCATTTTGACATCAACTTCATCAACACCAGAATCAAAGCGCTTGGTTTTTTGGCGCTTCTTCAGCTTGTTCAATTGTGGTAATACACCAGGTTTTTTATTGAATTGTGAAATTCTATACCACATAAAGTGTTTCTTCTGAGTTTGTAATCATTTTGCCTGTATAAACCATAATATGTCGAATGTAAAGAAATTTGACCCAGATAAGATTATAGACTACAAAATGGACTATTATGCGATTTTGGGTCTTGAAAAAGGCTGTCTGCCGCCTGGTATAAATAAAAAGGAAAAAGAAGAGATATCTGATATACTCGCCAAGGCTTTCCGCAAATATGTTAGGTTTGCACATCCAGATATGCCTGGTGGTTCAGAAGAAAAGTTCAAAATTCTAGTTCGAGCCCACACCATTTTGGGTGACCCTTTGTTGCGGAGAATCTATGATTCTGGCGGAAAAGACCGCCCGCAATTCCTTGGTGACGAAAATCCTTTTGAAATTAATTGGGATACAGTTGGAACCTATCGAGAGGGTACACAAGATGACACTGTAGGTTTTTCTTTGTTTCTTACACTATCTCAGCGTGCTGAAGAATTAAACATAGTTCCTTCATTTTTCCCCGAGAGACCAGACCACAACTATGAATGGGATTGGACATTACCAGATAAAGATGTAAAATTGGCACTATCTTTAGTTCGAGATGAAGAAGAGGTGTTGCGATTAACCAGCAAAGAGGCGTTGGAAAAAGACTCGTTGCCTTTTAAGATTTTCTTTTGTATTCCGCGTGCTGCGTGCCGATTTTTGTATGGAGCGAAAGAAGAATATGTACACGAGGACGGAACTGTCGATGTGTTAAAGGGCAAAATACAAGGCGCACAATATTCTGATTTCAACCTATTTGAAACCACAGTTCTAAAAGAAGCTCAGGAATATATCGCAAAGGGTGGTATGCTAGAATCTCATCTCGAATCCTTCCGCAGTGGAGAGATGCTTGAAATGCAAAAAAAGCTCGATAAACAAGCGAATCAGTTAAAATGGGCAAACACAGGGCAAATTAAAAATTTGGACATTGAATTGTTAAAAACCATTCTCACTGCAAAGAGCATTAAATTTGAGGCAGTGAATCCAAAGGCAGCAGATTTTATAGATGATATTCCAGATGACTAAAGAAAGGATGGACAACCATATTTCACGAACTGCAATGTATGAGCATTTGTTTTTAGATAGATGCTCGCGTCCAAATCGGAGGATTTGTTTTGGCTAAACACATTTATATACTTGATACGTGCGTACTTTTACACGACCCTATGGCAATCTACAAATTTGAAGAACACGATGTGTATATCCCACTTGCGGTCATTGATGATTTGGACGAGATAAAAACTCGCAGAGACACGGTAGGATGGAGCGCCCGAGAAGTATTTAGAATACTCGATACTTTTGATGAAAGTCAGCTTACAAAAGGTGTAAAGGTAAATGAAAAAAATGGCAAGATTTTCATTTTCAACACCGAAGCTCCATTGAGTAAAAATGATAGACCTTTTGTATGTCGAGTTAATTCAGATAATGCTATCATTGATGCTTGTTTGCACCTTAAATCTCAGTTTCCAAAACGCAAAGTTGCAATCATAACAAAGGATACTGGATTAAGGGTAAGAGCCCTGTCTTGGCAGTGTTTAGCAGAAAATTATAGGTCTGACCTGTTAGAAGATGTGCTATATACTGGCATTCGTGAAGTCGAAGTTTCAAACATGTCCGATTGGGATGACTTGTGGCATTTTAAAGATAGCACAGTGGAAATCAAAACTTTGCCCAGTGATATTCTAAAGCAACTCAATGACTTAGCCCCTAATGAATTTGTATTCTTCAAAATGGGAGACAAGATTTGCCCAGCTATGCATAAAAAGGGTTCTCTTGTTGTGATGAAAGACAAGAGTAATGGAATTAACCACGGTAAACCCGAATATAAGGGTATTCAAGCCAAAAACATAGAACAGCGCATGGCTATGGAAGTTTTAGCCAATGAAGACATTCCTTTGGTTTGTCTTTTGGGCAAAGCTGGCACAGGTAAGGCACAACCTTTATATTCTTCTATTTTAACACCTGATGGATTTAAGACAATGGGAGAAGTAAACATAGGAGAGGCTATAATTGGCGGCGACGGAAAACCCGCCAGAGTTTCTGGTGTTTTTCCTCAAGGAAAAAAAATGGTTTACAAGGTGTCATTTAGCGATGGTGCTTCAACCGAGTGTTGTGCAGAACATTTATGGACTGTTCAAAACGAATATCAAAGACAAAAAGGCGTAACTGAAACATTAGAATTAAGGCAAATTATGCATAATTTGAAAGGGCATGATGGCAGAAAGAATTATTCTATTCCCGTTGCATCTGTTGAATTTGAAAAACGAGATTTGCCCTTAGACCCATATTTGATTGGACTTTTAATTGGAGACGGCGGATTAACAGGAAAAACACCTGTCTTTAGCACACAAGATGACGAATTAATCATTTGTGTTGACAGATTATTGCCTAAAGGAATACATCCAACACATAAAAAAGAATCATGTGATTATTACTTGTCTTGTGGAAGAAAGAACGGAGTTAATGAACTTACTAAAATACTCAGAAATTTGAATCTAATGGGTAAAAATAGTTGGAATAAATTTATTCCATATGAGTATTTACACACTTCTATTGATGATAGAATAGCCTTACTTCAGGGATTAATGGACACAGACGGAACTGTTGACCATCGAAAAGGCACACATGTGTCGTTTAGCACCGTTTCCGAGCAATTGTCCGATGATGTAACATGGCTTGTGCGAAGCCTTGGCGGAATTTGTAAAAAGACATACAAGAAAATTTCTTGGACTTATAATGGCGTAAAACACAACAGGGGAAAGTCAATTAACCTTACCATCAACTTGCCAAGCCATATCAATCCATTTAGGCTGGATAGAAAGAAAAACTTAGTTGTGCCCAAGAGCAAATACAAACCAACTAGATACATAACATCAATTGAAGAGGTTGGTGAAGTTGAGTGTCAGTGTATTATGGTTGATAATGAAAGTCATTTGTATATTACGGATGATTTTGTGGTAACACACAATACTCTTTTGTCTCTTGCAGTGACATTAGACTACATTGAGAAGGGCATCTATGACAAAATTATTATTATCAAACCATTGATTCCAGTTGGCGGCAAAGATATTGGCGCTTTGCCCGGAGATAAATGGGAAAAGCTCTCAGCTTGGCTTGGACCTATGCGCGACAACATTCAACAGTTGTTACAAGAGCGCACAGATTCAAACAAGAGAACTCAGGCAGCAAACGAATCTTTCGAAGAACTAGTTGAAGATGGCAAAATAGAAGTTGAGGCTATGGCTTTCATTCAGGGTAGAAGTATTCCCAACAGTGTTGTCATTGTTGATGAGTGTCAAAACTTAACCCCGCGAGAAACACGAATGGTTGTGGAACGTTGCGGTAAGGGTAGTAAGATTATCTTGCTGGGCGACTTAACACAGGTGGAGAATGCTTTTCTTGACTCTCGTTCTTGTGGATTGGCTCATGCAGTTGCCGGAGGGCGTTCTAGAGCAGAGTGTGCCACGGTTACACTATCTAAAGTCGAACGTTCAGAGCTTGCAGCAATTGCATCTGAAATTTTCAAAAGCCCGGAGGCTCGTAGATAAACAATGGCAATAGCACAATCATGGATTGAATATGACGATGCAAGTCCATCGCTTGAAAAATCACCATTCAAGCATGATTTGCCATTTCTAGACCTTGGAACTTATCATATTGATTCATGGAGTGATGCAAATAATCATACTGATGTTCGCAAGTTTGTGTTTGGATTAAGAATACAGGGCTCATCTGCTGAAAATATTAAAATTTGGCTAGATGGTGACAGGTTCGATGCGTATTTGCAAGATAACAATGAGCCATTAATTCGGCAAAATCAACAAAGCAGAGGATACATATATAAGGTTACCAACTTAGATGAAATTAGTTTGGGTTGGCATCCACCTTGTCGAACCGCAACAAATTCAAATTTAACAGCTACTTATGATAATGGTTCTAGTGGCATCGGAGCCACACTTACCAAGACATCAAACGGTTCGATTGGTTCTATTGGTATTATTGCAGTAGCTTTAAATGATAGAGTGCTCGTCAAAGACCAAACCAATCCAGAAGAAAATGGAATTTATGTTGTTACAGACCTGGGCAGCGTTAGTACACCTTGGATTTTGACCCGCGCATATGATTTAGACCAATCAGACGAAATAGTGCCAACTATGCGCGTCAAAGTTACATATGATGGCTCTTCCGATGAATATTATGGGTTACAGGTATTAGTTGCAACACCATACACAATTGGTACAACAGAAATTTACTGGAGTAAGCAACCGTTTGAAAATGTACGACTAAGTGATTGTCGCCTCGCAACAGATGGTGATTTAATTGGAAGTTTTGCAGCGGGTGTTTTTTCAGCAGCCCCATCAACATTAGATGGTGTTGATATTGAGGTTTATGACAGAATACTGGTTAAAGACCAAGCTAGTACAGAAGAAAATGGTGTTTATTTAGTTCAATCTGTTGGTACAGGTGCGAACGGAGTTTGGAAAAGGGTGTCCGAGCTAGAACTTTCTGCTGATTTAGCCGTGCAACTTAATGTCAAAGTGACTGAAGGTTCAGTAAATGCAGACAAATTATTTATGATTAATTTGGGTTCTAATCTATATCCATTTACAATCAATACCACGACTTTTACTTGGGACGAATATGTCCCTCTTACTGTTTATGGCAATCATGCACGCACCTGGAACAATTTATCAACGCTTTATGACGCTGCCATGCCAATAGGCGAAGCCACAATTACATCAAACAACGATTCCTATTCTAATAGGATTGGATTAGCTGTGTTTGTTCCACCAGGAGAACCCAATCAAGATGTCAGAAATATACATCTACTAACGGAGTTTGATACTGTCGATTGATAATTATTGAAAATTCAAGGTTAAAATAAGTCCAAACCATAAAAACAAAACAGGTCTTATAAATCTAAATAGTCAATAAGTATCTATACATCGTTAAAACAAGGTAAAAAAACTCGTTTGACATAAGATTGATAAAGCTGAAGGTTAATACAATGCATGAGTTAGAAGCGGAATTACATCAGGTTTTACTTGATTTGGCTCCAGATATCCACGAGGAGGAACAAGCACAAATAGTTGCTGAAGCATCGGCAATTTATACGTCTATGTCCAAAAATGGAAGAAGAGAGGCAGAATCTAATGTTCATGAGGCTCGACTGGCAGACGCATTGTTACAAGCTATGGGACAGCTTGATGATTGGGATTTCGAAGAAGAACCTCCATATATTGATGGACAGGGATTGAGTCCAGAAGAAATTGTTCACAAAGCGTCGAAAATGTTTGGCGGCAGATATTCTGCGAAAACCTTCGATGCGCTAGACGAAGATATTGATGTATTCTTATCTCCTCCTGTACATGATGCAGATGAATATGTTATTGAAGATGGAGAGGATGAAAGACATCCACCTACACGATATCAAATGCCGGGACGAGGGACGCACAGGTCAGACTCTCAATCAAGGTAAGGAGTCAACATGAGAGCGTTAAAAATTTACCGAAAAGCCCAAGCCCCTCCCGGAATGCCACCCCCTGGCGGCGCTTTACCACCACCTCCACCCCCTGGCGGCGGACTACCCGGATTACCACCGTTAGGTGGACCTCCCGGAATGCCACCATTGGGCGCACCTCCTGGTGCCCCTCCGGGCGCACCCACCGGACCTAAAGAGCAAATTGGAAGTCCGCTAGATACGGTTTTCAAAATTCTATATGATGCCGATATTATGGATAAAATTCAGGGCGCAGGAAAAGACACAGATGAGTTGGCTCTTGAAATTTGGGAGATGTATGGTGGTACACCAACTGGTGGAGTAGACCCTGAAAAAATGGGACATAGAAGTGACAAACAAAATGTCAATCCAGAAACCGAGCAGAACGAGGAAGAGGTTACTGATAAACAACGATGGCGAAGACTGCCAGTCGGTGAGAATATCGGTGATATCACCACTTTATCTGAGTTAAAAGAATCCATTGAGGGTATCTCAAGCGGGTTAAAGAAACCCAAAGCCCCTGCTGGACCTGGTGGAGCACCACCAATGGCATCAGTTGTCAACACTATTGTGCGTCTTGCATCACTATATGACACATATGGACAAAACGAAAAAGCTGATGCATTAGACCGAATTTTACGAAGTTGATGGAAAACACTGTTATTTCATAGAAAATTCTTATTTAAGTGCGTTTTTATGCCCTTTTGAACGATAATGGGGTTATGAAAACGCTTTTTTCTTGTATAATATTCAGTGTCGTTGACACACATGTCAAATTTAAAATCAGCCCCGTGTTTAATTTGAAACCTAAGAGTTTCCTCAAAAAAAGATTGGGCTAAATATAGGAAGTGACTTATGACAAACTCAAAAACAACAGCACAAGTCTATGACGCATCTTCAATACAAGTTTTGAAGGGGCTTGAAGCGGTGAGATTGCGTCCCGCAATGTACATCGGTGATACCGGAAAGCGCGGATTACATCATTTGGTCTGGGAAGTCCTAGACAACTCAGTTGATGAAGCAATGGCTGGACATTGTGATACTATTCATGTCACAGTTGAAAGCGACGGTAAAACCATTGTTATCGAAGATAATGGACGCGGCATCCCGGTCGAAGAACATGCTGAAGAAAAACGTTCAGCACTAGAAGTCGTCTTAACAGTCTTACACGCAGGTGGAAAATTTGGCGGCTCTGGTTATGCAGCCGCAGGTGGACTGCACGGTGTTGGTGTAAGCTGCGTTAATGCCCTTTCTTGGCACCTGGAAGCTCGCGTCTGGCGCGACGGTGGAGAATATGTCCATTCGTTTAAACAGGGCGCACCACAAGGCTCTATCAAGCGAGTGGGTGATTCACGCAAGCATGGTACTCGCATTCAATTTCGAGCCGATGGAAGTATTTTCCGTCCCAAAGATTCGACTTCGCTAGATAGCTTGCCGCAGAATGAGCGCCCAAAGACAGAAGATGAATTTATCAAATATGAAGGCGACGAACATCTTATGTTTGATGATGCTCTTTTGGAGCGAAGATTCCGAGAGACAGCCTTTTTGAATGGTGGACTCAAAATCGTCTTCCATAACAAGAAGACTGGAAAGCAAGAAACCTATCAATATGCTGGTGGTATTTCGGACTATGTTGAATACTTGACAGACGTTCAAACTGGACAATATCCAAGCAAGCCTTTCTTCACTGAAAAGTGGCAGGGCAAGGTGATGATGCAGGTTGCTTTTCAATATACCGAATCGGACAACGAAACACTGCTCAGTTTTGCCAACAACATCAATACGCATGAAGGCGGTACTCACCTATCTGGATTTAAAACAGCGTTTACCCGTGTCGTCAACACGATGGGTAGAAAGAACGGAGTTTTGAAGGAAAAAGACGTTAATCTCTCAGGTGATGATATTCGTGAGGGCATGACTGCGGTTATTAGCGTTCGACTTCCACAACCTCAGTTTGAGGGACAAACCAAAACTAAATTAGGCACACCTGATATGGATGGTATTGTTCAACAGTTGTTCGGTGAATCGCTTACAGAGTTCTTTGAAAAGAACCCAGCAATCGTCAAGCTTATCATTGAACGCGCTCAAATTAACCAAAAGGCAAGAGAAGCCGCTCGTAAATCTGCGGAAACCATTAAGAAAACAGGCGCAAGTCGTTTGTTTGCTAATGCTGGTAAGTTGAAGCCATGTAGGTCGCGTGACAATAGCTTGACAGAGTTGTTTATCGTAGAAGGCGACTCTGCTGCTGGTAGTGCGAAAGATGGTAGAGACTCTAGTTATCAAGCAATCCTGCCTATTCGTGGTAAAATCATCAACGCAGAGAAGAAAGACCTTCTTTCCTTGCTCAAGAACAAAGAGATTGAATCTCTGATTACTGCGATTGGTGTTGGAATCGAAACCTCTGGCGATGACACAACATTTAACTTGGATGATAGAAAATATAGTAAGGTTATTCTGATGACTGACGCTGACGTTGATGGAAGTCATATTACGACATTGCTTTTGACCTTCTTCTATCGTTATATGCGACCCTTGGTTGAACATGGATATATTTACTTGGCTCAACCGCCTCTTTATAGAGTTGATGTGGGCGCAAAATCGCACTATTGTTGGACTGAAGATGACCGAATCAAGGCACTTGCTTTGGGTGGTAAAACGAGTGTGACTCGATTTAAAGGTCTCGGTGAAATGGATGACATTGAGCTAGGCGACACCACTATGAATAAGGGCACACGACGACTGATTCAAGTCAGTATTGAAGACGCAGCAGACGCTGACAGAATGTTGTCGGTGTTGATGGGCAAGGACATAGGTGCGCGAAAGGCACATATTGTTGAACACTCCAAGAAGCGCATGTTAGAAGCGGGGGCGAATTAAAATGAGAAAGAAAATTGACACGACTGCGATTGCGGCAGTTCAAGAAAAAATTGGCAGAGAAGAAATCCAGAAACTTCTGGATGAAAATTACATGCGGTATACATTTTACGTTATGGAAGACCGCGCTCTTCCTGACGCTAGAGATGGGTTAAAACCGTCTCAGCGACGTATTTTATATGCCATGCACACACTGGGACTGGCATCGAACAAATCGCGTGTAAAGAGCGCTCTTATTTGTGGCGAGACATCTGGTCGCTATCACCCACACGGCGAAGGCGTTGTTTATCCAACTATGGTTCGAATGGCGCAAGACTTTTCAATGCGATATCCTCTCATTGCGAAGCAGGGTAACTTTGGAAACCTTGACGGCGACCCTCCCGCTGCAATGCGATACTGCCTTGTCGGTGATAGTTTATTGAATACCGAAAATGGTTTTGTAAAAATTAAAGATATTTCTACAAGCGAAGATATTGATATTTGGGTTTCTTCTGTTGGAAATAAAATTAATTCAGCCTCAAAATTCTTTAGTTGTGGAAAACATCCCATTAAGCGCATTACTACTCGACACGGTTACACAGAAGCTGGTTCTCACAACCATCCATTGCTTGTTCTTGCTAAAGACATTAATGGTAAGCCTGTATTTGGGTGGAAAACTCTTGATACTATTAGCCTTGGCGATTTTGTAGTTTTGAGTCGCGGCGCTATGTTCCCAGAAGAAGAGTTGAATCTTACAAAATTTCACCCCAAGGCAACATTAAAAGAGAAGGGAATCGCATTACCAGAAACATTGAATAGCAATCTATCTTTGCTGATGGGGGCTCTTATTGCTGAGGGTTGGATTGACCCAAAGCGCTTCGGTTATGTTAATAATGAAGGCGATTATCTAAATGCTTTTATTAATGCATTAGATGAATGTTTCGACGCAGATAACACATATATTGCCGAAAGACAACCAAGTGGTATTTCTGTTCAACCATATTATAACGTTGAGTTGCATCGTACTCAAGTGGTGAGATTCCTGCGAAATATTGGGATGGAACTTTCTGTAAAAGCTCAAGATAAATCAATTCCGTGGTCTATTCTTCAATCACCAAAACACATTCAATCTGTGTTTCTTGCCTCATTATTTGAGGGTGATGGCGGAGTAGAGAAAGATTGTCAAAGAATTACGCTGACAACTAAATCGAAGTCTGTTGCAGAACAGTGTCAAGTTATGCTTTTGGGTTTTGGTATAATATCTAACAATTTTTACGATAACAAGCGAAATATATATAGAGTTTGTATTACAGGTAAAAATAACATTTCTTGTTTTATTCACGACATCGGATTTCTTTCTATCGAAAAAGATTCTGCATCCACTCGGTTGCTCGATAGTATGTCTAATTGTAAAACCAGTGCTCAAGAGAATGACTATATTCCATATTTGTCTGAATATGTTCGAGCGAAAGGTTCTGGCGATTGGATTATAAAAAACAATTTTGATAGAGTGTCAAGGCTTAAAGATGCTATGCCACAGGTTTGTCGTTCGTTAAAGTCTAATCAAGAGGCAATTGATTGGGTTCAGCACTTGTGCGACCTTAACTATGTTTATAGTGAAGTTACAAGCATAGTAGACGAAGAAGACCAGGATGTTTATTCTATTAAAGTAGATAGTGATTGTCACTCATTCGTTGCTAATGGATTTTTTAATCATAATACCGAAGCCAAGCTCTCGAAATATGGAGACTTGATGCTTCAAGATATCAACGAGGATATTGTTGCTCACACACCGACATATGATGAAAGTCGAAAAGAGCCAACAGTTTTACCATCGTATATTCCTAATCTACTCATCAATGGTGCAGAGGGCATCGCTGTGGGTGTTGCCACCAAGATTCCATCGCACAATTTGTGCGAAGTCACAGAGGTGATTAAGGCTTACATCGCAAATAAGGGTCATCTTTCAACAGATGAAATTATTGACTTGATGCCCGGACCCGACTTTCCAATCGCCTGTGAGCTAAGAGGACAATCTGGTGTTCGTTCCTATTACGAAACAGGACGAGGAACCTTGCAACTTGATGGTGTTTATGAAATCAAGACAAATGCCAAGGGACAAGAGGTTATTCGAATCACTGGTTTTCCGCCTTCTGGAAGCCCCGAGGCATTCTGTCTTCAGTTGAAAGACTTGACTGAAGATAAGAAAATTGATGGCATTGCCACCTTTGACGACCTTTCGACTCGACACAAGCAAACGAGAGAAATTGACATTTGTGTTGAGATTGAAGTGTCTAAAAGCAGTTCTGCTGACTTGGTTTTGAATCAACTCTTGAAATCAACTTGTTTGAGAGAAAATTATTCTGTCAACAACACGGTTCTTGTAAATGGGCGAGTCATGGAAAATGCCGGAATGCTTACGCTCATCGAATCATTCGTAGAGCATCGAAAGCTTGTTCTCACCAACAAATTCACGGCTGAAAAGAAGAGTGCGGAACGTCGAGTACACATCTTGGATGGATTGCTGAATGTTACAAAGCATATTGATGAAGTTATCAAATTGATTCGTGCTGCTGATAGTGGCGAAGATGCTATCGCTCAGTTGATTGAGAAGGGTTATGTTTGGACAGAAGTTCAGGCAAAGGCTGTTTTAGCTATTACGCTTCGGCAGTTGACCAAGTTGGAGTCTAAGCTTCTTCAAGATGAGCATGATGGTTTGGTCAAGCGCATTGAGTGGTTGACAGATATTCTTGCGAATGTCGGCAAACTGATGAAATACATCAGCAATGAACAGGAAGAAATTGCTAAGAAATATGGCGATGACCGCAGAACCATTGTTGGTGACAGCGCAGATGACATTGAGTTAGAAGACCTTATCAAAGAAGAAAAGGTGGTTATCACCTTAACGAAAGACGGCTACATTCGACGCATTCCTGTTGCAAGCTACAATGTTCAGCATCGTGGCGGAAAGGGAGTTATTGGAGTGGGTAAGCGTGATACAGATGAATCTGGTGACATTTTCGTTGCTTCGACCCATGATGTTATTCTCTTCTTCACGAATAAGGGGTTGATGTATCGCAAGAAGGGATATCAAATCCCCGAAGGCTCACGAACTGGTAAAGGGGTGCATCTTGCTAACTTGTTGCAACTCGGCGCAAATGAAACTGTAACAAGCACCATTCCTCTTGACTCGTTTAACAAAGATGGTCACTACATTATGATGGTGACCAAGGGTGGTTTGATTAAACGAACGCTGTTGATTGACTATGCTTCTAATCGTAAGAACAAGGGCTTCCAAGCTATTAAATTGCGAGAAGATGATGAAGTGGCGTTTGTAGAGATTACAGACAATAAAAAGGATGTCTTCATTGCAACTGCCAATGGAAAGGCTATTCGATACAACGAGTCACTTGTGCGCCCAACTGGACGAGTTACCGCTGGTGTTCAGGCTCTTAAACTGAATGCAGGTGATTCTATCGCCCAAGCCTTTACAATCATTCCTGCGGAAAACCCAGATATTCTTGTAATGACAAGTATGGGGTTTGGCAAACGCACCAATGCCAAGGATTACAGAATCCTTCATGGTCGTACTGCCAAGGGAGTCAACACTATTGACAAGCTGAAGCTAGACCGAAACGGAGCGATTATTGGTGCTGCGGCAGTGAATGACGACAAAGAACTGTTGATTCTAACCACCAAAGGCAAAATGATTCGCATTCCCGCTGGACAAATCCGCTCCACCGGACGAGTTACAATGGGTGTGAGATTGGTTAATCTGGATTTGGGAGACACGGTGCAATCGTTTGTGGTTGTAGACAAAGAATCAAATTCAGATGAAGAGTAGTTAAAAGTAGGGTAGGAGCGCGGACATGTTGAAAAAATCAGTATGTCCGCGCAAATAACGCTTTACAAAGATGTTCAACTCACGATTCCGTTAACAAATGGAACGTGGGTTGATGCTGTTGATTTGGGGACAGCAACCATTCCAGCCTCTGGCACTTCACCACAAACACCCGTATGTGTGTATGCCAAGAACACAGGCACCACAACGATTCGAGATATTTATATCACTCCTATTGCCGGAGGTGGCAGCGGAGGTGCTCAGTTCAGCGCGGATATCGCTATTGCCCCCGATGTTACAGGTGCATTTGGCTCTTTTGGTGCTGTTGCGACTCAGCATTTGGTGTTTGCTGGAAACTGCGAGCGAGCACGCTCAACACCAAGCAGCAATACTTCGGTGAATATTACCAACCCTGGCACACCACCAACCCTGTCAGCAGGCGTGTTGTCTTCAAATCTCCCCGCAGGCACATACACTGTCGCATATTCATTCACCAATTTAAACGGTGAAACACTGATTAGTCCAACAGCCAACTTCACAATAACCGCAGGACAGTCTGTTCAAGTTTCAGCCATTGCTTTAGCGGCAAATGCCACGGGTATCAACTATTATATGTCATATCGAGCAGGTGATTCATCATCTTTGTTCTTGGCTGGTAATAACGTTGGTGCTGCTGCGATAGATTTACTTGGCGCAAAAGGTTTTTTCCGTTTCTGGGTAAGGCAGGTTATTGATAGTGCGGATACACCAGGTATTCGCCAAGCCAAGTTGCAACTAGATGCTACAGATATAGGATAAACGGTGTATAAACTTTACATCACTTGAGGTGAACTAACAAAATGTCTGAAAAGAAAAAAATTGAACAATATACGACATGTCCATTTTCTGGACAAGAAAATGCATGGGAGGAGAAAGAAGGTCAGAACGGGCAATGGAGAGGATATTCCAAAGCTACAGGAGCTTCTATTTCAGCCGAGAACTATGATGCTTTACGTTTGCGTCACAGCAAGTTGATGATGGTTTATCTCGCAGCACAATCAACCGAACAGTAATCTTCAAAAGAGTCTGAAAATCCGAACAACAATGAAGGGTGGTAAAACCCGACATGAGAATAAACCAGAAGAGGTAAAATAGGAATGCCACTATACGCTAAATTTCCAGAAAACGCCCTTGGGGGCAACGCAGGCGGTGATGCGCCTATCGACTTTTTATCAGACACCATCAAATGTGCTCTGTTAACATCTTCATACACTCCAAACCAAACCACACATGAATGGTGGAGCGATGTGAGTGCCCAAGAGGTATCTGGCACAAACTATACCGCTGGCGGTGCCACTCTTGGTTCTAAAACATTAAGTGCATCGTCTTTGGTGACGACGCTGGATGCAGCAGACCCATCATGGGCATCTAGCACGATTACGGCGCGATATGCTGTTTTCTATAAAGACACAGGTTCTGGTGCAACTTCACCACTTATTGCTTATGCTGATTTTGGAAGCAACGTTTCAAGCACCAATGGTACATTCACCGTTGTTTTGAACGCATCTGGATTAGCAACTATTACTGTTGCATAACATAACTAAATTCTTGTATAAGAACTTATTATGTTATCAATAAAATCAGAACAAGAAGTAACAACTGGCGGCGTAACTTATAAAGTTATTCAAGGCGGTGAATTTGAGGATGTTGATTTAGTTGAAGTCTATCGAGATGGAGATGAGAATAAAACATCAATTGGGGCATTCCAAGCTCATTTTATCGCTTATGGATATAATGTCGGAGAACAAGACCCAACGGGGAATGGATAAAACAAATGGCACGAGTTTCAGTAGAGCACAGATTTACAGGAACCACCGGGCCAATTGACAATCTTTCTGCTCCCACAGTCAGTGTTACAAATATTGGTGCAACTGGTGCAACAACTTACGGCTATAGGGTTTCAGCTATCAACAGCGTGGGTGAAACCCTTGCTTCTAGCACTGTTACCACCACAACAGGAAACGCATCTTTAACAGGGTCTAACTATAACAGAATTAGTTGGACTAGGGTTATTGGAGCAACTGGATACAAAGTTTACGGCAGAACCTCCGGCTCTGAGTTGCTCATGGCAACGGTCACAAACGCAAACCATTATGATGACACTGGTGCGGTAACACCATCGGGTGCTCTTCCTTCTTCAAATACTACTGGTTATTCATCAACTCGCACATCTATTGGCACATTGATTAAACAACAAACAGGCTCGGCTGACACAGATAAATGGGTTGGTCCGTTTCCAGTTGGCATTAGCCGACCAATGGAAGGTAGCACCACAATTCCAGGTATTATGCCTCACGTTATTAGGTGGAGTGCAGATATTGATTGGCTGTTTTTGGTTGATAATGCAACGGCAACAACTAGCCGAAGAATTATCTATTACACCTATAATCGCTCTACAAACGTGTTGGCTTGGGAAGGTTTTATTACTGTTACACACCCGTCTGGTACTAACGCCACTGTTCGTGGATTTAGAATGGTGTATGACACTTACACTACTGGTACCGTCAGTGTAACTGGTACCGCTGTTACAGGAAGTGGAAGCGCTTGGTCTACAAACCGCATTGCAGTTGGTAGTCGTATAGGATTTGGTTCAACAGACCCTAACTTCATTACTCGTTGGTATGAAATTTCTGCGGTTGGTACAGATACTAGCATTACTTTGGCCGTTGCTGTTGATGCCTCTGTGTCCGCAAACACACCTTATGTGATTGAAGAACTTCGCGCTGTTATGGCGCAAACTAACAACACCGCAACTTCGGGTGGATTGTTTGTTGCAAAGGGGTTGAGACCCGAGTTGTTCATTACATCTGGAACAACCATTGCCGCTGCTACCACAACAGATAACCAAAGAGCTTGCTATTGGCTTGCTGATGCTTCAACTGTAACTAACACAGCAGCTTTGGGATTTGGATTACAGGCGAAGACTTCATATACAGCACAAAACGTTTATGTGCTTGATGGTACTTCAACTTGTAAAGTCTTTGTTTATAACATAAGAGCATCATTGACTGGTTTGGCGTCTGGTAAATCTACTTCAGCATTCTCATTTAGCACTGGTACGCAGACGCTTACTGGTACTGCCAGCCAGGTGAATAATGGAAGAATGGGAACGCTCAATCACGGACCAGGCTCTGGTGTTGAGTGTTTGTATTTTTGCACTGGTACTCGTGTTTACAGGGCTAAAATCACTGACATCGTATCTGGCAGCACTGTTTGGATATCAGATTGTATGGTTGAAATTCCACCAGGAAGTGCCAGCACTTATGCAGCTACTGGTGCATTGCAAAGTGCTGAGGTGGTTGACTCTATTGATAGGTTGATTATTACTTCAACTGGTGCCGCTGGCGTGCGACATTATGTAACAAAATATCAAACAAACGTTGAACAATTCGATTTCGTTTGGGGCGCGGACATAAAACAGATTGATTCAACTTTAGCTGATGCAAGTGCCCCGATTATACCCGGAAACATTCTAGCTACTGCGTTTACTGTTTGGTCTGAAGGCGGTTTGACATATTTGGCTCGTGTTGGTACCGCATCAACAAACAATCATGTTTATGTTGTTCCGTTTGGTGCGCACTGGGGATTCCAGTCTACAGCGCCAACGCAGCGTGTTATTACTCCCGAGATTAGCACACCAAACTGTGTTTCATATCATCGTGCTTGTATGTCATTCATTAAAAAGCTTGGTGCTGATAAATTCGCCATTTCGCCAGAGCCAATACAAATGTATTATCGAACCAATGGAATAACAGATAACACTGGCGCGTGGATTTCACTAGACGATTATGCTGATTTGTCAAGCGTTGCGTCATCATCAAGTATTCAATTTATGTTTGAATTCAAAGTTATTGGTAACTATTGTGTACCTGGAAGACTTCTCAGTTGTGAGGTGATGTATGAGACAGAAGACACATTACCATCACACCTTCAGTGGAATTTTGCGGACTCTAACAACTCAAACGGCACAGTTGGATTTATTCAAAAATCCACTTATGGAAGTGTCCCGAATTTACAAATCGACTACTATAGAGCAGATAATGACATCAATTTATTGACTCAAGCAAGCACAAGCAGCACCAACGGAACATTTGAATATTGGACTGGTGCAGCATGGGCAGCAGGTCTTGGTTCTGACTCAGTTGGGCAGCGCAGGAGATTTGTTCCTTCGGCTGGTTTGCCGTCGAGCACCAACGTATATGCAAAACTTAAGGTGATATAATGAGCAAGATAGTGGTAGAATCTGTTTTTAACACTGCTTCATTTGCGCCGATTGACACTATAGGAACTCCATCTGGCGTGGCAGTTACAAATATTGGAACTGCTGGTGCAACAACTTATGGTTATCGCATATCTGCGGTTAATAGTGTAGGAGAAACATTAGCTTCTTCCAGTACGACCACCACTACCGGAAATGCGTCCTTAACAACCTCAAACTTTAATCGCATCACGTGGAATCGCGTAATGGAAGCTTCGTCATACAAAATTTATGGGCGAACAAACGGTGCTGAATTGTACATGGGCACTACTACTGGCTTGCACTTTGATGATACTGGAACAGTTACTCCATCTGGCGCTCTTCCTGGTTCTGACACCAGTGGGTATGATTCGACCAAAGTATGTATCGGCACAGCAATAAAGTATCAGTCTGATGGCGGGGTTGGACCATTACCAGTTCAGATTGCGCGACCATCTGAGGGAAACATTCAAGTTCCAATCAACTTTGTAACCGCTGTAACTTGGAGCAATAACATTGACTGGATTTTTGGTGCAGACGCTGCTACAGCCGCTGCAACCAGAAGAATCGTCATGTTTGAATATAACCGCTCGACAAATGTTTTGTCTGAGCGTGGGTTTATTACTTTGACATATCCTTCGGCAACAAACCATACGATTCGTGGCATAGCGGTGGGTTATGATGTTTATACGAAAGGTTCCGTCGCTGTTACTGGTACTGCTGTTACTGGCACTGGTTCTACTTGGACAACAGACCGTCTTGCAGTTGGTAGTCGTATAGGATTTGGTTCAACAGACCCGGCTCAAATCACTAGATGGTATGAAATTTCTGCTATTGGTACAGACACTAGCATCACACTCACCGCATCTATTGACGCAACGATTTCAGCAGGCTCAGCATATTGTATTGAAGACCTTAGAATCTATACCGCAAACACAAATGCCACTACTACAAACGGTGGATTGTTTGCAGTAAAGGGATTAAGACCTGAAATTTTTACCTATGCTGGCACCACAATATCCGCAGCCACTAACGCCGATAGTATTCGAGCGGTTTATTGGTTAGCGGACGCACCAACTGTAACAAATACAGTTGCAGGCGGGGCTTGTCTTGAAGCTAAAGCCAGTTGGACTTCTCAATTTTTGTATGTGTTAGATGGAACTAGCAACAGTAAATTTTACAAATATAACGTCCGCGCTGCGCTGACACCAGCATCTGGCAAAGACACTACTTCGTTAAACTTACAGACAGGAACTTCTGCTGTAACTGGAACTATTCAGCAGTTCAATAACGGAAGACTTGTTACTGCTGCTCATGGACCGGGTAGTGGAACTGCTTCCATTTACTATGCCACTACTTCCAGGGTGTATCGGGCAGCAACTTCTGGTATAACTGCTGCAAGCACAACATTTAATAATGACAGCATGTCAGAAGTTCCTCCCGGTGGCACGAACACTTATGCAGCAACATCAGCTATTCAGGGTATAGATTATATCACGGGTATCGACCGTTTTGCATTGTATACTACTTCTACAGCTTCTACAAGACACTATTTAACTCAATATCAAACTGGAGGTAGTAACTTTGATAGCATTTTTGTGGTGGACAATAAGCAAATAGACCATACTTTAGCAAACCCAGATATGGCTCCACCATCATTAGTTGCCAACACTAGCACTAACGTTACTTCTTTTACGAACTATAACACAACATATTACACTAAGGGTGGTGGTACTGGTTTATTATCTTGGTTGTACACTTGCAATTTTGGTTCAGATTACGCATTCACAAGTATCTCTGGTAATGACCAGTCTATCATTACGCCATCAATGACTTGTACTGGAAATGTGATGTTTTATCGAGTTTATGTTAACTTTTTGAGAACAGTAAACTCTGAACGATATAATCATATGGCGACAGAACCTTATAAAATTTGGTATCGAACATCCGGTATTTCTGATAATAGCGGAGGGTGGACAATTGTGCCAGACGGTGGTGTGCTTACAGGTGTTACTGCTGCATCAACTATCCAGTTTAGAATTAAGTTTAAGACCACTGGTACTCATTGCTTGCCAACTAAAATTTACAGCGTTTGTGTTGTATACGAAAATTCTGTTGATATTCCATCACACCTGAAGTGGAATTTTGCGGATACTAATAATTCGTCTGGTAATATAGGTTTTATTCAATGTTGTTATTATGGTAGTGTACCAAATCTACAAATAGATTATTTTAGAGCAGACACAGATGCTAACGTGTTGTCCCAGGCTAGTACAGGAAGCACAAATGGAGTATTTGAATATTGGAATGGCACAACTTGGACATCGGGACTTGGCACAGATACTATAGATATTAGACGACGTTTCCGACCCACTGCTTCTTTGCCCACAGGTGTTAATCTATATGCGAGGTTAAAGGTAATCTAATGGCTAAAATTGCAGTTGAACATGTTTTTGGAAGCGCTACCGTTCCTTTAGTGCCCCTTAACTCACCAGAGAATGTGACTATAACTAATTTTGGAACACCTGGGGCAACTACATATACGTATTATGTAACTGCATATAATAGCGCAGGTGAAACTACGTATACTACGGCTATAACTACTACAGGAAATGCAACACTATCTGGTTCCAATTTTAATCGTGTTACATGGGATAAAGTCTGGGGAGCGACTGGATACAAAGTTTATAACAGTTCTGGACTTTTAACTACAACTGCTAATTTACATGCTGATGACACGGGCGCAGACCCGACAGGAGCAACCTTGCCCAAGGCAAATACTACAGGATATAACCCTGTTTATACCTCGGTTGGAACACTTATGTATCAATCAGGCGGGGCAATCGGGCCAATACCTGTTGCAGTTGCACGCCCAATGCAAGAATCCACTGCTTTTCAGTGTGCATTTCCATCTGTTATTTCATGGAGTCCAACCGTTGATTGGATATTTTTAGCAGAAGGTTCTGCTGCTGCCGCCACACGTCGATTAATGTTATATGAGTTCAATCGAAGTACAGATGCATTTACTTGGAAAGGATATATCACTTTAACATTCCCAACAGCAACAAACCATACGATACGTGGTTTTGCAATGACTTATGACATTTATACCACAGGTACAGTTAGTGTTTCAGGTACGGCGGTAACTGGCAGTGGAACAACATGGTCAACTGACAGAATGGCAGTAGGCAGTCGAATAGGATTTGGGTCAACCGACCCAAATCAAATAGTGACATGGTATGAAATTTCTGCAATAGGCTCAGATACTAGCATTACACTCACTGGTTCAGCAGGTACTATCGCTGCAAATAGTGTTTATTGTATTGAAGATTTAAGAGCAGTAGTTTCCACCACCAACGCAACCACCACAAACGGAGGGTTGTTTGTGGCAAAGGGATTAAAATATGAAAACTTTACATCTGGTGGTACCACTATAAGCGCTGCTTCAACAACAGATAATATTCGTGCGGTATATTGGTTGGCAGATGCATCAACTGTAACAAATACGGTTGCCTGTGGTAATGCTATTGATGATAAAGAAAGTTGGCAGACTCAATACGTTTATTGCATAGATACTACAGCCACACCAAAAGTTTACAAGTATAACACTCGCGCAGCCCTGTCTGGTCTATCGTCTGGTAAATCCACATCTGCATTTGTATTAGTAACTGGAACTCAAACGGTGGCCGGTACTACTTCACAACAAAATAATGGTGAAATTATCGCCGCAAATCACGGGCCTGGAAATGGTACAAAATGTTTATATTTTGCTACTACAACTCGTATTTACAGAGCTAAAATTAGTGAAATTCTGAACGGCAGCACTGTTTGGATAGCAGATTGTATGGTTGAAATTCCACCAGGGAGCACTAATACGTTTGGTGCAACTAGTGCGCTCGGATATATTGAACATCTTGATTTTATTGATGATTTTGTCATATATTCTACTGGTGCAACTTCGTTTAGAAGCTACATAACAGATTACAACATCTACATAGGTGCTTGGGAGTCAATGCTTGGCGTAGATAGTAAACAATTAGACCAATCAACTGCGGATGCAAATGCAACACCGCACCCATCTATTGGTGTTTCACAATTAATTTCTTGGAATGAAGAGGGTATTAGCTATGTGTTGCGCCAAAACTCGTCATCTACATTGAACCAGCTTTATGCGGTACCACTTTCTGCATGTTATACACATACATGGCAGAGTGGTCGTGAGCAATACGTCATTACACCAGCACTACCAACACCAAATGGCGCGGTTTTGTATCGTGCATATATCAATTCACTCTGTTATCATGGCACAGACGCTTTCACAAAGGTTTCAGAACCAATTAAAATATGGTATCGAATATCTGGTATTGCAGATGACTCTGGTGGGTGGCGCTTACTTCCAGACGATGGCACATTGACTGGCGTGGAAACTGGAACAGACATTCAGTTTAGAATAGCTTTTAAAGTGATTGGTATGTATCAACTGCCATCAAAAGTTTATAGCATTGGTATAGTGTACGAAACCGATACAGATATACCATCTCATTTACAATGGAATATGGGTGATTCAAGCACAACTAATGGCACTATCGGTTTCATTCAAAAAGGCACATATGGCAGCGTCCCCAATTTACAAATTTCATATTATAGAACTGACAATGATGCCCTTGTTTTAACTCAGGCAAGCACAGGTAGCACCTATGGAACCTTCGAATACTGGAACGGTTCATCATGGGCTGCTGGATTAGGAACAGATACCAATGGTATTCGCAGAAGATTTGTTCCATCAACAGGAATTTTGACTGGAGTTAACGTATATTGTAAATTGAAAACAATTTAATTTGGGGCATAAATGGCAGACGGCATTCAACTTGGCGGTGGACCTCTCCTTTTAGCCCCATCCGTCACCCTGGCGTTTGACGGGACTGTCACAAGTCCCGATGGTGCAGACACGGTTGTCGGGTCGGGCACTCAAGCAGCGTATTCAGGAATTACGATTCCCGAATCTACAACGTTTGATATTCAAGGCGGGAATGATTCCATAAATGCAGACCCACTAGCTGGGTCTGGTGCCATCGTGCTAACCGGAATTGGCTCGGGTGATGGCACAGCAAATATTGGACTGTCTACAGCCACCGCAGATACGAATAGTGTCACAATACAAGCTGGGGCAAGTACAACTATCGCATCTTCTACTGCCACAGCAGACACAAATAACGTTACGCTACAAGCCGGGGCAAGCACAACTGTTGATTTATCAACAGCTACGGCTGACACTAATAATGTCACATTACAAGTATCAAGTCAAATAACAATTGCAACGTCTACCGCTACTGCTGACACTAATAATGTTACGCCCCAAGCTAGTTCTCAATATACCATTGGCACATCAACAGCTACCGCAGATTCTACGGCGGCTACAGTAAGTATAAGTGTATCTAACACTATTGGTGTTTCAACAGCAACAGCAGATAGCACAGGAACAACTGTTCAAACAAATGCTAATAACAATATTGGCGTAATGACAGCTACTGCTGACACTAATAATGTTACGCCTCAAGCATCTAGTCAAGTTACAATTACATCTAGTTCGGCAAATGCTCAGGATTATTTCATTTATGTTGAGCTAGGTGTAGAGGCACCTGTTGGCTTGAGTACAGCAACGGCTGATTTTAACAATGTAACATTGCAAATTTCTAGTCAGGCAACAGTTGGATTATCAACCGCCACTGCGGATACTAACAATGTTACACCTCAAGCCTCTAGTCAAATTACCGCTGCATCTTCTGCTGCCACAGCAGATACAAATAATGTTACAGTGTCTATTAGCGCACCAGTTAACATTGGTGTATTTACAGCGACAGCCAATACGCTAGCACCAGCACTGAGTGCGACAGCATCTATAAGTATTAGCTCTTCTTCTGCCACAGCAGATACTAACAATATTACAGCAAGGGTTGACAACAGCACAACTATATCAACCTCTCTAGCAACAGCAGATACAAACAATATTACGCCACAATCTAGTTCAAATATTAGCATTGGCGTCTCAACAGCAACGGCTGATGCTAACAATGTTACAATCGTTATATCGCCAAATATTTCGATAGATAGTTCATCTGCCACAGCAGATACAAATAATGTTACTTTAAATGTAAGCTCAAATGTATCTATTACATCTTCCACAGCAACTGCTGATGTATTGTCTGTCACGTATGGATTAGGCAGCGACATTGCTATAGCTACGTCTACAGCAACGGCTCAAGATTATAGTGTAACACTAATCACCGATGGAAAGCCACAAATTAGCGTGAATACTGCCACGGCAGATTCACATGCTGTCACTGGTGTGGGCTCCGGTGGTTCAATCGGTTTTGTACCACTTTGTACAGCTACGGCGACAATGCCAAATATCAGTTTAATTACTGATGGTATTATCCCGATTAGTTCTTCTTCTGCCACGGCTAATAGTACAGGAGTTGCAGTTAGCATATCTCATACTGCTTATATGTATTTAGACAGTATTGCATATGCTACAAATCCGGCTATAACCACAAGCGTAAGTGTTAGTCCATCTATTGGTTTGTCTACAGCGACGGCAACCTTTAATGATGTTACAAACATTACATCCTCTAGTGTAAGAATTGGGGTAAACACGGCCACAGCAACAATGCTTAATAGCAGCATTTCTGTGGGAAGTTCGCCAACAATAGCGCTTTCTACTGCTTCTGCTAGTTTGCCAAGTGTAGGATATAGTCTTGGCGTCAATCCTTCAATTTCTGTTAATACAGCCACGGCAACTATGCCAAACATCAGTGGTGTCAATTTAAGCGCGAATATATCATTTGGATTAAACTGGGCAACCGCAAGATTATCTCCATTTGTTCTCAATACCAACAATTTTGTTGATATAACCTCTTCTGCTGCTGCCGCCACTGGTTCGGCAATATCAGCATCTGGCAATGCTGTTGCCAACATTAATACTAACGCCGCAACAGCCACTGGACATTCTATCGCTGTTCTTACAAATAGTTCAATTTCAATACCCGTATCTACAGCCAACGCTGCTGCACCAGCGCCAACTGTCTCGACATCTGTAACAAATAATATTGCTGTAGCAACAGCAACAGCTAACTCTTATGATGTAACCACAACATTAAGTGCAAATATTGGAATCACATCAAGCTCAGCAGTTGCCGCAACACCACCACCATATGGCTCTGTTTCAATTGCTGTACCAATATTATCTTCATCTGCAACGGCTGATACTAATAATGTTACTGTCAATAGCAATGCCGCAATTCCGGTCGCTGTAAATACGGCGACGGCGACAATGCCTTCGATTGTAGCTAATAACGACATTCAAGTACAAATTATTCACTCAACTGCTGTTGCTAATAGTAGCGCAGTAACAGTTATGCTTGGTGCGGCAATAGCTATTAGCGCAAACACAGCAACTGCTGACATAGGTAGCGTGACGGCAACCAATGGAGAGATTCAGGTTCTTGCGGATGTGGTTTCACAGCTTACCGAAGCATATTTGGCTTATGCGGACACAATAGTTATTCGAGGAAAAATATATAGACGCACATCTGATGTAAAAACCCTGCTTGATGAACTTAGTGGTACGCCATATCAAAATCTAGCAGATATTGAAACGATGCTTTCGTTGGTTGTTATCGGTAACTATCAAATTACTGTTGATATTGAAACTGATATTCAATCTCCCGTAAGTGGAAATTATATCTCTTATGGTGATATTGGCACACCCATTGGTGATGATTATATCAATCAGGGTGATTTGAAGACCACATTGGTTACATAAGGTATTCCAGGCTTAAATTTGGAAAACAACAATAATGCCGCTTAATCAACCCTATGTAACATATGGCGATGTTTCCGCACAATGGACAGACCCGAGAATTTATCAATTCCCTGGTTATGTTTCACGCATGGAAGCTGCAAGCGGATTATTGGTTCGCGGGCTTCTCATTAACGGCAATTATTTGCTTTCTGATTCTTGTACGATTTTTCCACAGCAAGATATAAAAATGGAAGATTTTGTTCAAGGTGGACCTAAACAAGCGATTGCAAATATTGGTAAGAAATGGGTAGAGGGCAAAATCACATGTCCGATTCGAGTGAATGAAGACAATGAGGTGGAACAAGCAGTTAAAGACATACTGAATCACGCTCAATATCCAAACACTCCCATTAAGGTGGACACCAACCACTCACTTGCTTTTGCAGGACTCACCACTAAGTTTCCTGGCACAGATGGAAATGAGTTAATTACCTTTGACACTCTGATTGTTAAGCGATTGATTCTTAAAGCCACCCCAGAACAGGGTGTGAAGCTTGAAGCTGATTTCATCGGAATGATAGAAACTCGTCGCGC
>ERZ761597.50-NODE-50-length-35839-cov-5.973144_pt1 | contig 35839 bp, 42 predicted proteins | sample MGYA00433093_ERZ761597 | MGnify/ENA primary metagenome ERZ761597 (study PRJEB28899, sample SAMN03785557) | bioreactor sludge metagenome | biome: EBPR Sludge; feature: EBPR Bioreactor; material: 0.22µm filtered reactor supernatant | place: Saint Lucia: Queensland... | reverse complement strand
GGGCGTTGGGTCGTTAATCGAGCGGGTTGCCGCCTAGATTGACTCAGAAGCCGTCGCCTGAAGGCGACGGTAATTCACCGCTCATGCGCTGGACAAGGCTGACGAACACTCAGGCTTGACTTAAATCGAATTAAGTGTTAGTATCTTTACAGTTAAATCGGGAAACTCCTAACACTTCCCTTCCGCGCCGCAGACTCGCTTACGCGAGGGCGCTTCAGGGGGTGGAAGGGAAACGCAAAGAGAGGGAGACGTGAAATGAAACTCGTTCTCACTACACTGTCCGAGATTTGCAAGTACGTGTGCAAGAAACAAGCGTTTAGGATGCCTACGGTAATGGGCAGAGACAACGAGTATGTCCAGCGGTGCTACGGTACATGGATTACGAACAATACATACACGTGCTTCAGCTACGGCGCGCATTGGCCTATGTTCGTGTACGATGCCGTCACTCAGCGGTGGGTGGGCAACGCCGACCACGGCTCACGCACGACGAACAAGTACACGCGCGCCGTCGCTCATGCGCTGGACAAGGCTGGCGTGCACGACATCCTTTGGCTCTCCGGCGAGGACGTAAAGCGTGTCTCGTCGCGAGGGATCTCAGGTCTCGTCGCGCACAAAATCAACAACCCAGGCCCCTCGCTCAAGACCTACGAGGGTCTGCACACGCATAGCAACACGCACCCTCACGCTGATGCGTGCAGGCAGTGGGGAGTTCCGTTCAAGGTTGCTTAAATTGGTTTAAGTGACTTCAACCCCCTGAAGGCCCTTCGGGGCCGAAGGGAAAACATAGAGAGAGGAACGACACTATGAACCTTGCACAATACAAGGCACTCCTGAAGTCTCGCATCGAGCACGGCATCAAGCGCCCGCTGTACATCGAAGGCCCTCCGGGCGGCGGCAAGACACAGGCGCAGGCACAAGTCGCTGCCGAGTTGGGCATCGGCTTCGTGCTGATCCCAGGCCCTACCATGGCTGTCGAGGATCTCGCCATGCCGGTCGTGGACATTAAGCGCGGCACCGTTCACTTCGCGCTTGATGACAAGCTCCCCGTCGAGGGCTCTGATTGTCCCGATGAAGGTATCCTCTGCATCGACGAGCTGCCTCAGAGCCCGACCGACATTCAGAAGGGCTGCGCACATCTAATGCAGGAGCGTGAGTACAAGGGTCAGCGTCTCAAAGAGGGCTGGTTCATCACGGCCACAGGCAACCGTCAGACTGATCGTGCCGGTGCGAGCCGTATCCTGTCGCACCTGAGTAACCGCATGACACGCATCAAGGTCGATCCAGATCTCGATACGTGGTGCAACTGGTACATCGAGCAGGATGAGTGCAAGGTCGAGCTGTTGTCCTTCCTGCGGTTCCGTCCCAACCTGTTGCTGGACTTCGATCCGAACCGGGACATCAACCCGACGCCGCGCGCATGGGTCGAGGGCGTGGGCCGGTCCATCGGCACGATCCCCGGTGACGCTGAGCTTGAGGCGTTCTCGGGTGACGTGGGCGAAGGCGCTGCCGCAGAGTTCCTCTCGTTCCTGCGTATCTACCGGCAGCTCCCGAACCCCGACGCCGTGCTGCTCAACCCGGACAAGCATGCCGTGCCGGAAGACAGTGCCACGTTGTATGCGTTGTCGGGTGCGCTGGCTCAGCGGGCAACACGTGACAACTTTGACCGCGTGATGACGTATGCCAAGCGCATGCCGCCTGAGTTCAGCGTGATCATCGTGCGGGATGCGATGTCTCGTTGCCCGACCATCTGTGAAACGCGTGCGTTCATTCAGTGGTCGCAGAAGGAAGGCGCAGCCCTCTTGGCTTGATGCCAGGCAACGTGCCAAGGCGTTCTTGCGTGGACCGCAGGTCCAGGGACTACGCGAGGGCACAAGTGCAGTGAAGTGAGCGCTGCGGGGGTGTACTTGATCCCCGCAGTGCCCCTGAAGGCCCTTCGCGAAGCGAACCTACGGGCCGGAAGGGAAGTGCAGAGAGTAGGGAAGTGCAGAGAGTAGGGAAGTGCAGAGAGTAGGGAAACGTAAAATGTCACGTGCGATAGGAGGCATCTCGCTGCGATCTCAGTTGGCCATGACCGAGGAACGCATCAAGTATTGGCTGGAGATCATCCAAGACTGCATGCTGGCCAGCGCAGGCGACGTGCACGTGAGGAACGACTATCACAGGATGACGCATGCACACGAGAGGGTGAAGCACTGGCTGAGCGTGAAGACCCTGCTGATTACGATCATACTGGAGGGAGGCACGGAGTGAATGACAAGGGAGAGTGACATTCGCAGAGCCAGGATCAGAAGTATCCAGACCAACATATCATCATGGCACGCCGTCCTCCAGAACGCCATGCTGGCGGACGTGCGTAAGAAACCTGCGCTCCAGGCACTCATCTGGCTGGAGTTCAACCATAAGATGCTCACGAGTGAGATCAAGGACCTACTACTCGAAGGTCCTGTGGAGACATGAGTGCCATGACCAAGAAAGACAAGTCTCAGATCGAGATCATTCAGGAGCGCTTGGCTGTCTACCACACGGCTCTGCAACGTGCCATGTTGGGAGATGTGTACACGCACAGTGCCGAGAGCAGTCTCCGGTGGCTGGAGTTCTACCAGGATCTTTTGATACTGGAGATCGAGAGCAGATTGAAGAGTTCGTTGCACACTGGCAGGTGAACATTGTGGCAGAATAGATTAGTTGAGGCGTTGAGAGATATAATACTGAGGTTTAGCGATGGACACTCATGACCTAGCGATCTCCGGCTTGGCTGGAACGAGTTCGACAAAGATCACACTGGCTCGCAGTATGATTGCCTTCTGGCAGAGGGATATTCTGCACACGATGCTCAAGGATAGCGAGGACACGGACATAACCTTCGCGCATAAACGTATCTGCCTATGGCAGATCGTGATAGCCAACGCCGTGCAGGAAATTATCACGGGCGGCTACACGAAGCCTCCGATAGACGAGTGCCTGCGTGAGCGATTGCTCAGGGTGTAGAGGGAATACCGGCATGAACACAAGTCGGTGACGACACTCATGAAGGTGCAGGCAGGCATGCTATACCCGATACACAAGACCGTAGGCGATCTGCGCTTGGAGCTGGTCATGGCTGAGAACTTCATATTGTACCACGCCGATGAGATCCAGAAGTGCATGCTGGAGGCAGCCTCCCTCACGAGCATGGCACAGAACCACAACTATCTAAAAACGTGGGAAGGTGTTAAGATACGTGCAATAAAAAACATGCTGAGGGGGAGCCGAGAGTGACTACGGAGATTAAAGATCACGATCCCGGAGTTTTGCGAGTGGCACTTAAATTGAGTTAAGTAAACTACACTCCCTGCCGTTCATGGTATGGAGCTAACACAAAGAGGAGAAGACAATGACTATTCTAGCAGACAGAGCACTCCTGATTTCGGTCAACGTCCGCATGTGGAGCGGACGCAAGATTGACAAGGCCGAGACGACATTCGTAATCGCACGCCACCGTGCAGCGTCCAAGGCGGCACGCGTGAGCAAGGACCTGCTGCCCGAGGCGAAGTCCCTGCAAGCAGTGCACAAGCATGCAGGCGAGATCCGCACGTTCGTGTACAAAAATACTCTGCCGTGGAGTGACGGGGTTCGTATTCTCCGGGCGGATGGCTACATGAAATTCGTCTCGGAGTTCCAGGCGCAGCGCGACAAGTATCAGCGTCTCGTGAACGCGTTCATCTCGGAGTACCCTCAGCTGCGATCGCTCGCTGCCGCGTCCGATGTAGGTCTCGGGAGCCTGTTCAACGACGAGGACTATCCCGAAGCCGTGGACCTGTCAGACAAGTTCGGTATCGACCTGAACTTCATGCCGGTGCCCACGGGTGATGACTGGCGTGTGGACTTGAGTGACCAGCACATTGCCGATCTCAAGTCGTCGGTCGAGAAGCAGGTGCAGGTTGCGCAGAAGGCCGCCATGAAGGAAGTGTTCGAGCGTATCTACGACGTGGCGAGCAAGGCACACGAGCGCCTGTCCGATCCGCGTGCGATCTTCCGTGACTCGCTGATCGAGAACGCCGTCAATCTGTGCGAGGTACTTCCCTCACTCAACCTGACGGATGACCCTCGCGTGGAGCAACTGCGCAAGAAAATCTCATCGACGCTCGGCGCGCAGGACCCGGCACGCTTGCGTAAAGATCCTGCTGCACGGCAGAAGACCGCCGCTGCCATGAAGGATGTGATGAACAAGATGAACGTGTTCATGGGGTCGTAGCATGGACGCGCTGCGCAACCCTATGGTGCAGTACCCCAAGCGTGAGGATCGGTTCAAGGATAGCCCCGACTGGCACCTAGCGCAGATACGATACACCGTGTATGGGCGTGTTGCTCCACGCGGGGGTCTCGCAGTCACCAAGGACTTCCCCAGGTATCCGATCTGGGGGTCCTTGGCTCAGAAGCAGGAGATGTACGAGGCGGCGTTCGCGTTTCTTATCGAGTGCCGCATTCGCCATTATGATATCTGTACCGTGCTTGTGGAGAGTAAGCTCTACAAGCGCGTCGTCTACGAACAAGGACTGCCAAACGAAACAGTATTCAGCCACGTGCTCGTTAGGTTCAACGATGGGCGTGCGTGGTGGGAATAGATAACTCAATAGGAGACTGCAATGGATCTGAACGCTCAGAACAAGTCGTTCGGCACTATCTTGGCCGATCCGCCTTGGCAGTTTCAGAACCGAACAGGGAAGATGGCACCTGAGCACCGCAGACTGAGCCGCTATGGCACTATGACTTTGGATGACATCAAAGCCTTACCAGTCGCAAATCTGGCGGCCAATCGCTCGCATCTTTACCTTTGGGTGCCGAACACCTTGTTGCCCGAAGGACTTGCTGTGATGAAAGCCTGGGGCTTCGAGTACAAGAGCAACATCGTCTGGCACAAGGTGCGCAAAGACGGCGGTCCCGATGGAAGGGGCGTCGGCTTCTACTTTCGAAATACGACAGAGCTTGTCCTGTTTGGCGTCAAGGGTAAGGATGTTAGGACGCTAAAGCCTGGGCGCAGGCAAGTTAACATCATCAAGACAATAAAGAGGGAGCATTCACGTAAGCCCGACGAACTATACGATGTAATCGAGGCTTGCAGTTGGGGTCCATACCTCGAACTCTTTGCACGTGGGCAGCGCAAGAATTGGTCTGCCTGGGGAGATCAAGCAAGCGACTACGCGCCAAGCTGGAAGACGTATTCCAATCATTCAATGTCGCATGTCGAATTGCCTTCTAAAGAGACAATCAAGAAGGCGGACAGCTTGAAGGCTCTCCCCCCGAGAAAAAAGCCGCCCGCCAAGGTCGCCAAGACCAAGTGACCTGCACTTAAACTAACACTGCGTTCTGTGTAAACTTCTAACACTCAACCAAAAGAGGACTTACCATGACTCCTGAATTTAAGCTCGCCCGAGCCAAGGCTGCGCTTATCCTTGAGCAGCCGTTCTTCGCTACGCTTGCCGTCAACTCGAAGTGGATCAGGGACGACACGTGCCCGACCATGGCGACGGACGGAGAGAACATTTACTGGAGTGGACAGTTCGTCGATGAGATGACGTTGGACGAGTGCAAGTTCGTGATCTGCCATGAGATCATGCACTGTGTGTTCGATCACATGGGCCGTCTCAACGAGCGTGACGCCTACAAGTGGAACGTCGCGACGGACATTGTCATCAACGACATGCTCACCCGCGAAGGCGTCGGCTCCATGCCCAAGGGCGGACTGCTGAACCCTGGTCTGGCACAGGCAGGGACGTATCTTGCCGAAGCCGTGTACAATCTGCTGCCGGATACTCCCCCCGGTCAGCAGGGTGGCGCGTTCTCGCCTCAGGACGGGAGCGGCAAGAGCAGATCCACAGGTCCGCTCGATCAGCTGAGGCCACGCAAAGGCAGTCCCGCGCAGCAGTCTCAGTCTGCCGCAGAGATGAAGGTCAAGGTCGCACAGGCGGCGCAAGCTGCCAAGATGTGTGGACGCTTGAGCGGAAACCTTGAGCGGTTCGTGACGGAAGTCTTGAAGCCGAAGGTGGATTGGAAGGAAGTCCTGCGTGCGTTCGTGTCGAGTAAGGCCAAGGTCGATCGGTCATGGGCACGGCCTAACCGCAGGTTGATCTCGCAAGGGATCTATCTCCCGTCTCTCTCCGGCGAGAAGCTCGGGCAGGTACTCATCGCAGTGGACTGTTCGGGGTCCATCGGACCACGGGAACTCAACGAGTTCACTGCGGAGATCAGCGCGATCCACGAGGACTGCAAGGCAGAGCTGGTGCATGTCGTGTACTTCGACAGCGCGATCTCGCACTACGAGTGCTACGGTCCAGGCGAGAGCCTGAACATCCGCCCGCACGGAGGCGGCGGCACCGACTTCGCGCCGATCTTTGAGTACATGCGCGACAAGGCCATTGAGCCGTGCTGCGTGGTCGTGCTGACGGATGGCTACTGCGGGAGCTACGGGCACGCGCCTGACTGTCCAGTGCTGTGGGTGACGACCGGCGAGGAGAAGTTTCCTTGGGGCCGCGTCGTGTCGATGAAAGGTTAGGTATGAGCCAACCAGTTCGCAACATAGACGAGTGGCACAAACGTCTCGACGACTTCTGTACTGCGTTCGAGATCGCTGCCAAGATCGGCGGGTTCATCAAGACTACTTACCACGCGAAATGGCCCGAGCGCGATCGGGAGTTCCGCGTGGAGGATTTCATTCAGTGCGTCGTGGACGGGTACATGGTACTTGCCGCGCGCGAACTTCTCCGGCACTACAGCGTAGTCGTCGAGGGATACGTTCAAGACAGTCCGGTAACTATGAACACGCTGAGGCTGCTGCAACATTATCTTATGGCAAAGAGCCCACACATCAGAGCAGAAGTTTTGGCACGTTGGGGAGAATCACATGAAGCTGCCAAGAATAAAAGATTTCGAGCACGCCAAACGCCTAGCAAGCGCAAGGCATCATCACCCGTGCGGAGCTAGGATCGACTCACGCACACGCATGAAGTTCAGGTCCTACGGCAAGGCGTGTGATGACTATGTCGTCATCAGCTGCCTGCTGCGAGGTCAGTATCGTGCGATTGCTTATGTGTACCATACCGACATTGTGAAGTTCACTGAAGCGTTCACGACCCTGCCACGCGTTCGTGCCATCACGATGTTCGGCGTGAGTCTGGTGCGGCAGGACGGGCTCTTCAATATCATCACTATCCACAGCTGGCTCAAGATTCCTAGCTTGGACGGGCCGGGCAGGAAGTATGTTGTGTTCGACCCTGCCAACACGCAGCTTGATCTCCGGGCTGGGAGACTTATAACTCCCGTGCTGACCGTGGTTAGAAACGCGGATTCATCGCGAGAGTGGACGAGCAAGCTGCGCAAGTTCAACAAACAGTTGAAGGTCTGTGCCAAGGTAGGTGCTTACGATACCTTGCATTCGAAGGTCGGAGAGGGCAGGATCGAGTGGAGCAACGAGCAGCTCACCAAGAACGGCATACCTTTGAGTTGGGATTACCGAGAGATCCGCATCGCTGCCATCATCAAGGCCGTCAAAAATCAGGACGCTGCGCTGGCGTATGCCATGCTCATCAGCACGCGCTGCATGTGGGGCATGTGGGGCAACATCCATGAAGCGTTCCAACATATCTACAGAATACTGCGCCCTGCCGTCTTGCTGAAGGTCGGCGCAACCGAGCACAGGATTAGCTCCTAGTACGAGACGGGAGCTGATGGGTAAGCGTGAGAGAGCCCTTACATCCTCACGCAGTGCACTACCATTAAATCGACGGGGTTGACCTCTCCCCGTAGGTCTCCGGTGGACGGGTGCATAGGTTTCCCAGGTGTCCTTTAACACCTGGGGCTCTAACACCTAGGGCTTTAACTGAGAGATCCACATGAAGTTCGCAGGACTTGATATCGAGACATGGGGCACGCAGCCCGAGTACGCGTTGCAGCCGTGGCGTGCCAAGCAGGGCAAGGCGTGGCTCACGTCCATCGTCGGCCTGCCACCTGAAGATACACCAGAGATCCCGAAGCTGGATCTCATACGGATGGAGTCCTCGCTTGAGTTCATACTCCAGATCACCCGCAGATTTCTTATAGCGTGTGCAGAGCAGGGCGTGCACATCGCCACATGGAACGGCCCCTTCGATATGGCGTTCCTGATCGCGCTCGGTTTGTACAAGGAAGTCATGGCGTGTAAGTGGATCGACGGGCTGCTTCTATACCGGCACTACCAGCAGCACCCGACATTCGAGGCATATCACGAGGGCATCAAGAAAATGTCCTTCAGCCTGAAGGCCGCTGTCCGGCAGTTCATCCCGGAGCATGCAGGCTACGAGGAGGATGTTGAGTACAACCCGGTCACGCTTGAGCAGTGGAACACCTTGCGCGTGTACAACCGGCGTGACGTGCGGTTCACCATGGAAATTGTTGAGCGCTTGTGGTGGAACCTCACACCAGCGCAGCGTGCCGTGGCCATGCACGAGTCCAAGTGCCTGCCGATGATGGCGCTGAGTATCGCCAACGGCATCGACATTGACACGGACGCAGCCGAGAGCTTGAGCCAGCAGCTGAGGGATACATCCGCGCTCAAGTACATGCAGCTGAAGCTCAACAATCCCGAGGTATCACAGGAGATCTTGGCGTCCCCTGCGCAGCTCGCTGAACTACTCAAGGGGTGGGGCCTGCCCACTGCGAAGCTCACTGCCAAGGGTGCGTTCTCCACAGACAAGGATGCCCTCGACCAGCTGGCAGCGAGAGACCCGAGGGCCAAGCTCATCGCAGAGATCCGTGAGGCCAAGGGCAACTGCACCAAGTTCGCCGAGGCACCGCTGATCAGCGTGGCCTATAACGGGGACGGGCACACGTACCCTGTACCGCGCGTGTATGGGACTTACAGCGGACGGCTTACCTACTCGTCCTCGAACGGCAAGGGCGTGAAGGCTGTGCCCACCGGCATCGCCCTCCACCAGTGGAAGCGCGGTGCCGAGTTCAGAAAAGTCATCAAGCCTCCCGAGGGGTTCACTCTGTGCGAGTTCGACTTCTCCGGGCAGGAGTTCCGGTGGATGGCCGTGCAGACCAGGGACCAGACCATGCTCTCGTTGTGTGCCCCAGGCGAGGACGCGCACGCGTACATGGGCTCAATGATCGCGCAGATGTCGTACCCTCAGCTGCGCAAGCTGGCTAAGGAAGGCGACGCGGAGGCCAAGAAAAAGCGCCAGCACGGCAAGCTGACCAACCTCTCGTGTCAGTATGCCGTAGGCGTACCCCGGCTGATGACCATCGCACGCGTGCAGTATGGCGTGCACCTGAGTTTGCTTGAGGCCGAGACGATCTCGACGACGTACCGGCGTGCGTACCGGGGCGTGCCTGCGTACTGGAAACGGCAGCGCCGATGGGCCGAGGACCACGACTACGTCGAGAACATGATCGGCAGGCGCGTCCACTTCCTGCCGGTATGTGCGCGCAGTCAGGATTACTCGTGGTCGTATGGTGCGACTGCGATCAACTTCCCGATCCAGTCCATCGGTGCGGACCAGAAGTATTTGGCACTGAGCGTGGCGCGGAACATCCTGCCGGATTACAATGCGTACTTCTACTATGAGCTGCACGATGGGTTGTTCTTCATCGTGCCACACTTGTATGCCAAGGCTTTCGTGAAACGCATGAAGCACGTACTATCTAACCTGCCATATGAAAAAGCCTGGGGCCTGCACCTGCCAATACAGTTTCCGGTGGATGCGAAGTTCGGGCCATCCTGGGGAGAACTGGAGGACTTCAATGACTGATACCCTGCACCCGCACAGCCGTCAGCGGCTCGTCGATGATCTAACACACATGCCTACGGCAAGGCTGCGGTCGCTGATGCTGACCATCAGGCACTCTTACGATAGCGGCATGACGGTGCCTCCCGGCGTGCTCAGAAAGTATTTCGTGACGATGCCTCCGCTGGCTGAGTGGAAGGCCATCCACAAGGAAGTAGCCAAGGCACGGCTCAGCAAGCGTAACGCGAAGGCGTATGCCGCGAGTAAACTCAAGGCCAAGAAATTCAAGGATGCTCGCAGAGAGTATCAGCGCGAGTACATGCGAGAGTACCGGGCCAAGTTAAACGCTCGCATCAGCGCCCGCAGCAAGGAAACCTAACATGTCTAAACCAGTTGCTTGGTCTTACAGCGCACTCACGTCGTTCGAAGTTTGCCCCCACCGGCACTACGAAACCAAGATCGCCAAGACCATCAAGGAACCGCCCACCCCTGCAACCGAGTGGGGGCTACGGGTGCATAAGGCCCTCGAATTACGGGTGGCCTACAACACACCGTTGACTGATGAGCTGGCTCAATTCGAAGGAATCGCTGCCAAGATCGTCAAGGCCGGAGAGGGCAAGCGCGTAAGTGTCGAGCAGAAGCTCGCACTGAGCAAGGACTTCTCCAAGCGCAAATGGTTCGACAAGGATGTGTGGGTGCGCGGGATCATCGACGTTAGTATCGAGCACGGCAACCGGCTGTTCATCGGGGACTACAAGACAGGCAAGCCCACCCCGGATTCGGCGCAGCTCAAACTCACTGCTGCCATGTCGTTCGCGGCACGACCGTGGATCGAGCACGTCACCAACACATTCATCTGGCTCAAGACAGGAGACACAACGACCGAGAAGTTCACCAAGGATCAGGCACCTGAGATATGGCAGGAGTTCATGCCACGTGTGCAGCGATTGCAGCAGGCAGTGGACGTGAATAACTTTCCGAAAAAGCCCTCGGGACTTTGTGGATGGTGTCCAGTAAAGAGTTGCGAGCACTGGAGAGATCGCAATGGACGTAAGTAACCCTGCGTACAGGCATAAAATATAGGAAGCGCTAACATGGGTTCAGGTCCACAGTACGAGGCCGTCAAGGCAGGCAAGGTAAAGTTCATCCTGGTGTTCAGGGAACTGCGCCGTGATGGGCAGTGGGTGTCGTATATCTGGCAAGGCAAGGACCGCAACTACGCACTGACAGCGATGAAGAACTACTTCGTGCGAACGAGTTACACTAAGCGTATCAAGTGGACCGATCAGTCTGAGCAATACCTGCTAGACCACTACTTGGAGATGACCAAGATCGAACTCGCTGACCGACTGCGCAGCAAGTTCAAGCAGCCGTTCACTAAAAACGCAGTCATCAAGAAATGGCACACACTCCAGAAAGGGACCAAGCCATGAACGACAATACCGAAGATTTGGGCGAGGATGCTGACGACTTCATCCCCCCGAGCGCGAACGACGGGTTCTCCGAGGAGGAACTCAATACCATGCACGCGCAGTTCAACGTGCTGTTCCCGCAGCTGATGACTGCGTGCCAGGACTCGTTGCCGCGTGTGTCCATCGCAACGCTTATGTCTGTGGCGGGGAGCATCTCCGTGCAAGTGTGCGAGTCCAAGGAAGATGCTGCCCGGTATCTGGCTGCGTGCTTCCGGGATATCCTCACGCAGATGCCCGACGCGTTCGAAGAAAAGGAACGCCGGAAGTCCGCGAACTAGACCATGGCAGCGAATACCCCGGAGAATAAAGTAAAGACGGCCATCAAACGATGGCTGACTGAGCGCGGGATATATTACTTCTCTGCTGCGGCAGGCCCGTTCTCGGTGCACGGCGTACCGGATATTATCGTGTGCTACAGAGGGTTGTTCATCGGTATCGAAGTCAAGGCACCCGGCAAGGAAAACAATCTGACGCCTAACCAGCGGCAGCACTTGGACAGAATAAATAGCTCTGGCGGGATTGCATTTGTCGCCAGTTCAGTGCAGACTGTACAGCGTCGGCTGAGTTCCCTCGACGCCGATGCGTTTCCTCCCTAAACTTGGCCGCAGGGTTTACCCCCTGCGGTCCTTTAACCCGTGAGATGGTCCCATGATCCATACCAAGATCCATAAGCTGATCGCCAAGCTCAAGGACCCGACGTGCACGAACTCGACCATGAGTCCCGAGAGGGTTGCGGCACTAGCTAACCTGTTCACCAACCACCCGCACTATGTGATCACAGATGAGTTGGCAGAAGCGTTGCACAATGGGAACGCCTTCCGCACGGTGGACGCTCTCCTGCAAATGGGCGTAGCCCGCATGCCGCACCTTGAATGTGTCGTGGAGTTCTCGTGCAACTTCTCAAACAATCAGCACGGCACGGCATTCATGTGGCTCGGGTACGACACGGAGGAGCCCACGGATAAGGATTGGGTAAGCGCCTACACGGCCTACCTGCTGGACGACGGTGCCGTGGTTGGGTGGAAACATCTCTACAAGATCAGACCATCGGCGAACGCGCCGGGTTCGATAGGCGAGGATGGCTACCAGTATCACTACGACTGGGAAGTCAAGAGCGATGATCAGAAGACCGCTCAGAAGGCCGTCATCGCACTGGTGTACCTGCTGACACTGACGCATACGCAAGGCGTTGTCGGCGAGAAGGTAACGGAAGCCGACTTGAGCAAACTCAACAAGTCACGTGCCGCCAAGGGCCAGGTCACGATCCCTGCGTACACCGTGTTCAAGGTAACTCACACGCACGACGCCTCCGGCAAGAAAGTCGTGTGGCACCCTGGGAGCAAGATGCGCCCTCACCTGAGGGCCGGGCACCTTCGCCACCAGCCGTGCGGCACCGGGCGCAAGGAACGCAAGGTCATCTTCGTGGAGCCGTGCTTGGTCAACTGTGCGGATGCTTCAGATGTCAAACACATCCCGAAGATTTGCAAGGTATAACGCTCGGATAAATCTGCACTGGCGGTTCATACATTGGATCAACGACATGCGCGTCAGACCGAACACTTTTTTCGTGTACGACCCCGACTCATCCTTGTTGAGCTGTACCATCGGGATCGACAATCACGATGTTAAAATCATTCAGGAGCTAGGCGAGAGCCAGGAAGATTTTTACGACCGATGCAAACTGACAATTCGGCTGGTGATGACCTCACTGGTGGGAAAGTAACACGACATGATCATATCCAAGACACATCGCAAAGTTATCCTGAACCTCAGCCAGCCAGCGCAAGTCACCACCGTAATCCCGACCGCGCGCACGTTCGACTACAAGGGACACACTCTCGTAGCTGTGCCGCACAAGGTAGATGAGGCGCAGGTTCTGCGGAACATGGGCTACAAAGTACCCTCGCCTATCGAGGCAGACTACTCTTGGTCCGGGCAGTACACCCCGTTCAAGGCTCAGCTCGAAACATCCGCGTTCCTGACAATGAACAACCGTGCGTTCGTGCTGTCAGACTTGGGCACCGGCAAGTCCATGGCCGTGCTGTGGGCCTACGACTATCTGCGTGCCGTGAACAACGTGCGCAAGATGTTGGTCATATCTCCGCTGTCCACGCTTGAGCGTGTGTGGGCGGACGAGATCTTCCGGCACTTCCCGCACCTGACGTGGAGCACGCTGCACGGCGACAAGCGCAGGCGGCTGAGGTATCTGGATATCGACTCGGACATTTACATCATCAACCACGATGGCATCAAGGTCATCCAAGACGCCTTGCGTGAGCGCACGGATATCGACGTGATCACGGTCGATGAGATCGCCGCGTTCAGGAACGCCTCGACTGATAGGTGGAAAGCCCTCCACCGAGTGATTGCCAACCGTCCGCGCGTGTGGGGGTTAACCGGCACGCCGACGCCGAACGAGCCCACGGATGCCTGGGCACAGTGCCGTCTCATCTGTCCTGAGAACGTGCCGAAATATGTTGGTGCGTTCAAGACCATGACGATGCGTCAGCTGAGCCAGTTCAAGTGGGTCCCCAAGGACACTGCCACAGATACCGTGGCACGTGCCATGCAGCCTAGCATACGGTTCTCGCGTGACGACTGCGTGGATCTACCGCCGTGCCTGTTTCAGACGCGGCACGTGGACTTGAGTACTGAGCAGAAGAAAGCCTACCGCGAGATGCTCACGTCCCTTTACACGGAGATCGCGACGGGGGCTATCCAAGCCGTCAACGAGGCCGTCAAGATGGCCAAGCTCGTGCAGCTGTGTGGAGGGGCTGCATACTCCAGGGACGGCACGTGTCTTGAGCTGCCTGCACAGTCGCGTATCAGCGAGACACTGGATATCATCGAGCAGGCCAACAGCAAGGTGATCGTATTCGTACCATTCAAAGGGATGCTGAACTATGTCGCGCAAGAAATCAGAAAGCACTACACCGTTGAAGTCGTTAACGGAGAGACTTCCAAGACCGAACGAGACAGGATCTTCTCGGCTTTCCAGACTGAAGCAGATCCTCACGTCCTGGTGGCGCAGCCTGCTGCTATGTCCCATGGACTTACACTCACCGCAGCCAGTGTCATTGTCTGGTACGCACCCATCACGTCCGCCGAAACTTACACGCAAGCAAATGCGCGCATCACACGGCCCGGCCAGAAGCACAACCAGCTCATCATCAACATCGAAGGCTCGCCGGTCGAAAGGAAGCTCTACGACCGGCTCAAGCAAAAGCAAAAACTTGAAGGGCTCCTGCTCGAAATCATCCACGACCAGGAAGACTTCTGACACTCCCCCATCCCTGAAGCGCCCTCGCGGCATCGAGTCTGCGCTCCCAGACCTGCGGTCTGCGCGCACGGCGCGGAAGGGAAGTGCAAAGAGCGCGAAGGGGAGGCGTAAAGACTCTTGACTTAAATCGAGTTAAGTGTTAATATCCTTACATCATAGAAATTCAGAACTTTGGAGACGACAATGGCAGACGCCACCATCGAGACACTCGTCGGCAAGTACATTGCCGCGCGTGATAAGAAAGCCGCAATCATGGATGAAGCCAAGTCGCGTTGCGCCAAGATCGACGACGTGCTTGAGAAGATCGAGGGCATCCTGCTTGCCGCGTTCGACGAGGCAGGTCTGGAGTCCGTCAAAACTTCTCAGGGTACGGCATATAAGACGCAGCGTAACAGCTACGCCGTTGCGGATTGGGAGACGACACTGCAATTCATCTTGGATAACAACCTGCTCCACATGCTGGAGCGGCGCGTTGCCAAGGGAGCCGTCGATGCGTACCGTGCGGACTCGGGGGAAATTCCTCCTGGCCTGAACGCGCGCACCGATATCACTATCAACATTCGTAGGAGCTAACGACTATGGCTAAAGCCAACGCACTGATCCCGTTCCAGGAAGACGGCAACATGCCTACCCATCTTGGAAACACTCTGGGCATGGAACACAATGACGACTTGCAAGGCGGCATCTCTGGCGGCTATCCTGTGATCTCCTACAAAGGCAAGACGTGGGCGTTGAACGAGGCGGGAACCGTCACGTACATCATGAAAGAGGAGGACCCCGACGAGGTTGCCACGTCCATCGAAGTCGTGCTGGTAAAGGCAAATCCTACATTGTCGAAGGTGTACTATGAAGGCGGGTATGTCGAAGGTTCGACGGAAAAACCACAGTGCCACTCCAACGACGGCATCGCACCTGCACTGGACGCCACCGCGCCTCAAAGTACCTCGTGTGCGTTGTGTCCGCATAATGCCTGGGGTTCTCGCATTAGCGAGACTGGAGGGAAGGGTAAGGCTTGCGCTGATAGCCGTCGTATCGCTATTGTGCCTAGCGGCGAGCTTGACCGTGCTATGCTTCTTCGCATTCCTGCCGCGACTCTGAGAGATCTGGCACAGTACGCTCAGATGCTGAAGCGTCGCAACGCACCCTATCAGGCTGTCGTGACCAAGATCGGCTTCGATCCGAGTGCGGCGTATCCGAAGATGACCTTCAAGGCAACGCGTTGGGTCACGCAGGAGGAAGCCGAGAAGATCTCTGAGATGATGGACTCCGACATTGTCGCGCAGATTATCGGTCAAACATCTACACCGCACGCTGCACTGCCTGCGCAGGCTCCCGAAAATGAGTTGGATGCACTGGGTCCGCGTCCGGCAACGTCGCTGGCCAAGCCTGCACAGCCCGGCTTGCGTAAGCCTGCGGCGCAGGCTGCTCCCGCGCAGCCTGTGGCTACGCCCGCTAAGCCTCGCGGTCGTCCTGCTGCCAAGCCGGTGCAAACTGCACCTGTGGAAGAAGCAGAGCCCGTGGAGGAAGCGGCACCTGCGCAAGTTGCGCCTGCCAAGGGTCGCGTGATGTCAACTGCTAAACCTGCGGCAAAAGCTCCACCGCCGCAGTCTAAGCTGGCATCGAAGATCGCTGAAGCCAGCGATGATTTGGATGCAGCGCTCGCGATGCTCGACGATGTTTAATATCGTTGCGATGCCAACAGTGTATCTTGTAGTGCTGGGTTCTCTCAGCACTACATTTTCTGTCAAGAGGATATTGCAATGATCGACACATTCAAAAAAGCAGGGCTGTCACCAGGGTATGTTGCACGGCTCTTGAACATTAGCCGCGTGTCGGCTAGCTTCTGGTTCAACGAGCACTCCAGACCGCACAAGCTAATTGCCCGGCGCGTGGACAGACTTACCAAGGCCATCGAGTCCGCACTTAACATCGGCGACTTGCCGCTCCCAGAAGACTACCCCCGTCGTGAGAAGTTCGCTGAGATCTCGCGCATCATCTACAAGCATCTGGCACAGCTGAACCTGGATAGTATCTCGGACTGACTTCACTTCTCTGATACGCGAGGTTCCTGTGCACACATCCGATTTTTTAGATCACATCCTGCCGGATGTGGGGCTCCGCGTCGTCGTCGCTATCGGTCCCAAAGGTACATGGCAGAATTTCTACAGCGATAATCTCGTTGCCGCGAACCAGATCCTGCGAGTAGATGCGCAGGGGTTCAACGTCTACCACGCATGTGCCACCTACAAATCATCGCAGTCACGCACTGCCGATAACGTGCAAGCACTTAAGGCGTTCTGGCTGGACATTGACTGCGGTGACGGCAAGCCCTACGCGACGCAGGTCGCTGCACTCATAGATCTCGCCACGTTCTGCAAGACACTTCAGATCCCGGCACCGACGCTCGTATCGAGCGGCAAGGGGCTGCACGCATACTGGACCCTTACGGAGTCCATCACTCCCGAGGACTGGCTGCCGACCGCACGCTTGCTCAAGGTCATCACCGCGCACGTTGGCCTGCGTGCCGGTGCCGAGCGCACCGCCGACATGGCGTCAATTCTCAGGCCGCCTGGATCTACGCATCGCAAGGGCGATCCAATCCCTGTGGTCGTCAAGCGAGAAGGCATCCCATCAAATCACCAGGACCTGCATGCAGCACTGGAGACCTACGCTGCAACCCATGGCGTGAGCGTAGACGACGCGCCGGGCACGACTTTAATCGGCGACATTCAGGGCGACGCCAGCGTTTCGAAAGTGTTCCCGCTCACGGATGACCTGATCTACAAGCCCGAGTACCCGGTATCGAACGCCGATCTCGTTGCCGATAACTGCGCTATCGTCGGAGCTTTCCGCGACAACGGCGGCATGGAGCTGCCTGAGCCTGTGTGGCGTGGGTGCCTGAGTGTCGTCAGGTTGTGCGAAGATGGCGAGAACGTGGCGCACCTGTGGTCAAGTCAAGATTCGAGATACACAAAGCAGGAGACCGACTTTAAACTCTACCGCCTAAAACACACCGGCCCTCAACTATGTGCCACGTTCCACCTGCACATGCCTGACGTGTGCCAAGCCTGCCCGCACTTCACGTCGTGCAAGTCACCAATTCAGCTGGGCGTGCCGGAACTTGAGACCCCTGAGGACCCTGTAGCTCAGGCCCCCACACCTGCCGCGACAGGGTTCATCACGTCGAGCATACCCGTGCCACCGACGCTGCCGCAGGAGTTCGGTTGGAATGGCAAAGTTCTCACGGTGAAGAACCCGAAGGCCGGTACGACTGGCGTGCCCCCTACGCTGGATATGACCAACGTCCTGTTCTACCCGATCTCGAATATCGAAAACAAAGACGGCACGACGGCGATGCAGTGGCGCGCGCACGTCTCGCCAATTCTCGTAAAAGAGTTTACGCTGCCAAATAGCTTAGTAGGCGAACCCTCCAAACTCATCGGCATGTTGAGCAGCTACCAGATCACGGTTAGACCAACCATGGAAAAATCACTGCACAAGTATTTCACAGCTTGGATCGACCACCAGCGCGCACATGCAAACACCCAGACACATGCCGCCTACGGCTGGACCGACCAGGGCGCGTTCATCCTGGGGGACAGGCGTTATCTGCCTAACGGCTCCGTCGATACCGTGGTCCTCTCAGGCACGGCGCAGATCCGCGCGCGCAACCTATCCACCAAGGGCGACGTGAACACATGGTCTGACTTGGTGGACCGTGCCTACAACAACGACCAGTCTCGTCCGTGGCAGTTCGCCCTGCTGGCCTCCATGGCCGCGCCGCTGCTGTACCTCCTGAACACAGTGCATGGTGTCACGGTCTACATGCACTCGGAGGAGAGCGGCTTCGGCAAGTCCACCGCAGAGATGGTCGCCCTCTCCGTGTGGGGCACCGCTGAGGGACTGGCGCTGTCTAACCAGCGTGTCACCATCAACGCCTTGGCTGCCAACCTCGGGGCCATGCGGCACCTGCCTGCCGTGCTCGACGAGCTGACGGCCATGGACAACAAGACAGCGTGCGATCTTGTGCACTTGATCTCGTCCGGCATGCCCAAGGAACGGTGCAACCAAGCCGGAGATCTCCTGCACCGGGAGCAGTCGTGGCGCACAATCATGCTGGCATCAGGCAACGTGCTCCTGGGCGAGAAAATGTCCATGCACCGCGCGCACGCGGAAGCCGAAGTCGCCCGCCTATGGGAGTACACGATCCCGTCGATCCCCGACGCCGACCGGGTTCTCCAGCCTGCCGATGCGTTCGAGTTATTCAGGCAGTTCCACGACCACCACGGCGTGGCCGGTGATGTGTTCATCCGGTACATCGTGCAGCACAAGGATCTGGTCACGGACCTGCTGAACCAGACCTACCAGAAAATCGTCGCGGCGTTCAGGCTCACCCAGAAAGAGCGCTTCTGGTCTGCCCTCTTGACCTGCGTGTTCTCGGCCCACAAGATCGCCTCGGACCTGGGGCTGGTGGCATTCCCGCTCGCGCCGCTCATGCAGTGGTGCCATGACACGTTGAAGGTCAACCGTGGCGGCATGGTCGAAGCTGTAACGAACTATACAGATGCCTTCTCGCAGATCCTCAGCGAGTTCCACGGGCAGATGATCGTCACCGAGGGCAAGGGCTCGATCTACGGCGGCAGGGACGCACACATTTACCGGCACCCGACGCCCGGCAAGCCCATCGTGGGGCGTGTCATCATCCAAACACCTGGACCGTTGGGCGGTCCAGACATGCCCGCGATCTACATCGCGGCGTCCGCCGTCAAGGAATGGTGTAACCGCAACAATGTATCGTACAAGGAAGTCCTCAAGACGGCATCGGCTTCCGGGCTCATACGAGGCGCTACGACGCGTTTCGTGCTGGGCCACGGGTGCCCTAGCTACCTGCCTCTAACTCAGGCTGTAGAGTGCATCCTCGTCGATTTTCACAAGGCTTCAGGGACAATCGGGCAGATCGGCATGACGCCGCTGACGGTCGTCGCCGGAGGAAAGCCCACTACCCCATAACTTCCAACAGATAGGAGTTAAGAGATGTACACTCGTGAACCTCGGAAGACGGTGCAAGCGTTAGGTACTTTACTCGCGCTATGTGTGCCAGCGATTCTAAGCTCAGACCTGAGCGCAGGCGGTCGCCGTGGTGGAGGCGTAGACCCGAACGTCAGGGCCGCGTGCACGGGTGACTACTTCAGGTTCTGTGCCTACACGATCCCCGGCACCGCCAGCTGCAAGGCGTGCTTCCGGCGCGCTGGGGTCAGGCTCTCGACACAGTGCCGGAGCGCCATCAGCCGGTCTGCCGACTACAAGCACGAGTACCGGCGCGTGGCCAAAAAGTTCGCACGCAACTAGGCGTACACATCTTAACACTCTAACCTTGAAGGACTCCTGCCATGGACGAAGACACTCACTCGACACAAAGCGCAAGCGGCGAGCTTATCGAGCACCCCACCTGTGAGCGCACGCCACAGATGATCGCCAACATCATGCTCGCCAAGAACCCGGAGGCGATGATCATCCTCACGATCTCACGCAACGACGAGGGCGGACTGAGCCTCGACTTCTGCAAGTCGGACAGGCTCAAGCTGAGCGACATGCTCGCCCTCAGCAAGATCCTGGATTTTGAGTGTGACTATGAGATCACGTGTGCCCGCAACAGTAGCCAACTGCACCACGTGGCTCAGGCCATGAGCGCTGAACTCCAGCCACCGGCCAAGCTCCAAGATCCTGAGCAGGCAGGAGCCGACATCGCACCGCCTGCCGACAGCGAGCGGGTGTACTCGAACATCATCCCGCTCACCAAGCCACCCAAGAATCAGGGCTAATCACTGAAACCCAGCAGGGGGTCGCTCGATCTCCTGCTGGCGTCTACGCTGCTCGCTCGCGGCCCGGTAGAGCGTGCTGAGCGGCGAAGTCTTGAGACCCAAGCGTGCCTTGGTGTCCTGCATCCTGCGCCACTCCAGCTCCAGCTCCCGCAGCCTGTACTGGTCGTTGGCCTTCTGGGCCTCCAGCCATGCGCGCTTCATCTGGGATGTGCGGTCGCTGTAGTAGTCCTCGAACTGCTTCTGCTCGTAGTGCTTGGTCAGTTTCTCAGCTGCCTCAGGGGATCTGAACCCGAGTGCTTGCAGACCAGCCTGCACGATCCCGATCTCGTCGGGCGTCAGCAGCAGGTCGCCGTTCTTCTTGGTCACACCCTCGGTCGCCATCCGGTATCCCTTGATCGCGTTGCGCAGACCTGACGGCAGGGCGGCCTCGGCAGCGCCAGCCACATCGCCTGCGGCAACCGGGCGGGCTACCGTGTCGAGCATGCCGCCGAACGCCCCAAGTCCTGCTTGGAACGCGAAGTCACGCACGCCCTCACGCGTATCGAGCGAACCGTAGTCGAACATCGGCAGCGGGTTGAGCAGCGAACCAAGTCCCACGCCGCTCAGATCCCAGCCTGCCGCCGTACTCGGGACGCCCTTCAGCGCCCACTCTCCGAGGTTGTCTCCGACCATTTGCCGGAGCCAGCGCTCACCGTTGATCGGTTCATCGTCGTTGCCGAACAACGCGGACCCGAGTACACCGATTGCCTGCGCACCTGGGAGCCCCATGGCACCCGTGACAAGCCCAAGCTGCCCGTACATGTAGGCCAGCGTCGCGCGGGCTTCCTTGGCCTCGGCACTGGTCCAGCTCTTGGAGTGAGTATCCATCAAGTTCTTGAGCAACGACGCCTGGAGCGCGATCTGCCCCACCTGATACTTCCTGAACTGCGTCATGACACGCGGGGCCATGTTGAACCAGCGCGGCTGGTTCTCGGTCGCGTAGTTGAACTGCGTGGCGTTGATGATCTCCATGCCGTACTTGGTCGCCTCAGCCTCGGACTTACCGGATTCCTTAGCCAAGCGATACGCAGACAGCCCGGCAACCGTGCGGTTGATGAACTCGACCTGCGACGATGCCGTCCTGAACATATGGTTGGCTTCCTGCACAGCCCGGCTGACGCCGGTCTCGCCCTGCCAGAACCCTGCATCGAGCTGAGCGCCGAAGTCCAGATAACCGTTGTTGCGTGCCGTTTCGAGGAACTCGATCTCGTCCTTGGGCAGATCGAGACTGGTCACATCGACGGAGCCCTTCCAGAAATCCGAGGATGTCATCTGAGGCCACAGTGTCTTGTACGTCGAGATCATTTCGCTCCACGCATTGTGTAGACCGTAGCGCCCGCCGATGAGCGGTGCCGTAAACATGGCAGGCTGAAGTGCGTTCATCACGTAGTACCGTGGCGACGTTGCCAGATGGTAGATCGAGCTGGCAGCCATGAGCTTGTCGGTCACGCCGTTCCAAGGGCTATCGTAAGTAGCCTGCACGACCGCACGTCGGCGCAGGATCTCACGCAAGAACTCCTTCCGTGCAAGATATTGCGGGTTAGATGGTTTCTTGTTGATCTCGTCATACAGCGACTTCGTGACCGCGAGTTCCTTGTGGTAGTTGGAGATGAACCCATACGAGTTGGCATCCGCGCGCATCTTCTCCGAGAACGCACGCAGCATGTTCTCGTCGGCACCGGAGATCCCCTCGCGAGGGCTGGCGTACCGGAGCGCGGAGTTGTCTGCCAGCGATCTGATGTACAGATCCTTGAGCATGGACTCCATCTGCTTGGCGGCTTCCTTGTTCACGCTGCCGGTCTCCAACTCGGAGCCGATCATCTGCTTGAGCTTCTGCATCTGCATGAGCGGGCTCTCACCCATCTGCTCAAAGTAATCCGTGCGAGGCGAGGCGTACACGGACCCGCCCTTGAACGCAGGGTTTTGTGCCAGCTCGGCGCGAACCTGCTGAGCGTCGCCCATGGACTTGCGGAACAGCACGGCGTAGTGCGCAGGGTCAGACCGGAGTTTCGTGAGCGCCTTGACATCGCCCGCCTGCTCTGCCGCGAGATAGTCGGCACTCTTGGCTACGGCCACATAGTTGCCGAACCGGCCCAATGGGAAGTAGGGACCGTTGAACTGAGGCACCGTATCGTCGAACAGCTTGAGCTGCGTGGCGCGGCGTTCCTGCACGGCCTTGATCTCAGCTGGCGTGAGCGCGGCCTTCTCGTCGGCAGCGGCTTCCTCGGAAATGAAATCCCGCACAGCCTGCCGGTACTTGTTGCGATCGTTGTAGGCGAACTCCATCATCCGGTCAGCGACTTTCCACGCCTCAGGATGTTCTGCCTTGAACCGATCCGAGATGGCCTTGGCCTTAGGGTCGATCGTGACCTTGCCCTTGTGCCACTCAGGCTGATAACCCCACTTGCCGTTCAACGTGGCATCGCGCATGTACGACTTGAGGGCGTTGGCAACTGGTGTCTTGCCAAGAATAGATCTCCCAGTCGAGTCGAGCTTGAGGGCATCGACCATCAGCTGGTCAATGTCACGCTCGCGTGCGGTGATCTGCTGGCGGCGCTGCTGCATGATCTGGTTGAAGCGTGCGTAGTCCTTGAGCCCAAGGGACTCAGCGTGCTTCACAAGCGTGTTCCCGAGCATCATCGAGAGATTGCCCGACTTGATACCGTCCAGGATCGACAATGCACGCTTGGCCAGCATGGACTGTGCACCGTTCTGCGTGAGGTACTTGTCCAGCGATGCAGGGTTCCTCGCGGCCTCGACCAAGGGATCGAAGAACCGTTCTGATGTTTGCTCAACAGTCCGTTCAGAAGCCTGTGGCTCCTGACTGCGGAGCGCACGCTCATTCCGCTCCCGGCGTGTGATGCTGTCAATGGCATTGAAGCCCTCGGCAGTAAGGGCCGGGCTGGCACGCTGCTCGGTGGCAAAGCGGGCCTTGGCAAAGATGTCTTCAAGATCCTTGCCGGTGTAGCCGTGGCGCTTGTAGAACCACGTCCACCCCATGCGGCGTGCGAACTGCTCCACCAAGAACTTGAGCTTCTGGAGCATGCCTGGACGCTTACCGAGCTGGCCTGACATGGCCATGTCGGAAAGAACTTCCTCACCTGCCAGCTCGATCTTGAACTCGCTCTGCATGATATTCGGGTAGTTCTTGCCGTTGATCTTGAGCCAGTTATCTACGGCCTGCTTGAACTCGGGCGTCGAGTAGTAGATCTGCCGGATGACCGCGAGCAGTTCCTTACCGAATGCAGACCGCAGACCGAAGTGCCCGAGGGACTCGTGGAATACCGTGCTGACAAGGCTATCGGTCGTCATGCCCGGATAGACGTACAATCGCACAATCGCGCCATCGCGGTCGCTATGGTGGATGTCACCCATCGGCACGCCGCGCTCGTTGGCACGCGCATGCCAACGCCTAGCAGCCTGAGTAGCGTACTCGCCAACAGGGTTGTTCACGTCGATGACTACAAACTTCGGGCCGCCTTTCCAGCCGCCGACGATCCTCCCCAAGATACGCTCGACTGACTGCTGGCGCGGGGAGGGAGTGTCTACCGGGTTGACTTCATTTTCAGCGGGAGCGTAGCCCGGACGGATGGATTGGGCTTCACCACGCTCAGGACCAAGCGTGCGCCCGAGCATCGTCGGACTGGCTACAGTCGGTTCAGGCTGAGCGGGAGCTGGTGCAGGGGCAGGTGCAGGCTCGGACTCCAAGAACTCATCCACATACGACTTGGCCTGCGCACCCGTGGTGTCAGGCATCGTCAAGAGATCAGTCACGTCGCGCGCACGTTCCTTGTCGTAGTCAGGGTTCTCGTCCAAGTGCTGGAGCATACGCTGAATGTGGGGCTTCTTCTCCAGCACCAACCGCGTGCGGCCCTTCATCGCCGACTTGAGCCGGGATGTGATGGACTCGTTGGTCTGGCCCATGGCTTGGTCTGTGGGCGCACCCTGCTCAGTGAACAGCTCACCCTGCGCATCTCCCGCAGGCTCTCCGCGCTCCTGCGCGGACCTTTGGGCCGGAGGGGGAGTGTTAGGAGTAGGCGCATTCTGCACGCGCTCACGAATACCTGGGAGCGACTTCTGCGTGCCGGGAGCCGTGCGCGCGTCGGCCTCCAGCCGGGCGACGACAGCCATACCCTGCTGCATGTCCTTGATGCGCTGGCTCAGCGCACGCGTCGAGTCGTTGACGACCGCGTTCATCTGCTCCATGAGCTGCGCTGCCTGCTCCAAATACCGCGAAGCGAAGTCCGGCATCTGGCTGAGCACCGTCATACGCTGCCCGAAGTCCTTGAGCATCGTGTCAAGATATCGCTGCTCTTTCGGAGCGACTTCATTCGTGCGGGCCTGCACGCGCTCTTGTTTGCGCGAGGGCTTGCGAGCCGGTTCAGTCGGAGCCTCGAACATCTGTGCGGCTGGCTGGGTGTCCGCACGCATGAGTGCAGCGTCTTCCTCAGGCGAGATGTTCACACTCCCCAGAGACTTCTCGTTGCTCTTAAGGGCCTTGATGAAGGCAGACCGGCGCTTACCTCTGTACGCGTCGGACGTGAGGATCTCGTCAAACAGGGACTTGCGTACCTGCGCACCGCGCGACTGTGCATCGAGAGCGTCAGCTGCGACGTTACTCGCGGCAGCCTCGACGGCATCGTTCTGGGCTTGGGCTTGCTGAGCCTGCGCCTGCTGTGCCTGGAGCTGAAGCGTCGCCACGTTCGTGAGCGTGCGCATCTCCGGCGAGGGTTGTGGGACTGATTGTGGTGCGTAGGCAGCAGGCTCCGCAGGACGCGGCACGCTCTCCACTGCCTGGGTCTGCTGACGGCGCAGGTCCTCCACTGATAGTCTGAAGTCATCGAGGATCGCCACCTGCTTGGCGCGCAGGCGCTCCATGACAGGGTTGCCCGAGTAGGTCCCCTTGCGCAGCTCGGTCCGCAGAGAGTTAATCACCCTGGTAAGATGTTGTGGGCCACGGGCCTCGGCGTACCGGAGTGCGTTCATGGTCGTGGCCAGTGCGGCAGTGAGCTTGCGCTTCAGCACGCCGGGGACAGCACCGCCCTTCTCGCCGAACAGCCGTGCCTCGACGCGATCGGGATCTGCCACGACCTGACCGTCCTGCACCATCAACGTGCCGGTGCGTCCGATGCTCCCCGCTACGCTAGGCAGCTCTACTTCGGCAGTGGGCTCGCTCGTGGGCTTCCCGAGGATGGCAGCCTCAGGGTTCATGAGTTCGTCGCGGCGCGCGGCGTAGTTGTCCACGACTTCCTTGGCACGCTCAAGCGTGGTCTGCAACGCAGTCCAACGCTCCTCAGTCATGCTCTTGTCGGTCGTGGCGGCCTCGCCGATATCCGTGATCGCCGTGTATGCGCGCTGCACACCCTCGCTCGTGGGGGACTGGAGCGCAGCAGTCACGCGCTTGGCCAGGGTTTGGGAGAGCTTATCCTCTGAGCCCTGGTGGATGGCATCCTCCACGGAGCGTGCGGAGATAGGTCGCAGCGTCTCAGGCGTAGCACCCGTAAAGAGTTCACTCTGCGTACCGGGGGCCTCAGGACGCGCGGCAGGCGCGGGCGTAATGGCGGGCGGTGCAGGAAGCAGCCGCGTCTCATCGGTTACTGGTCCCTGCTGCTGCTGCTGCTGCGGAGGCGTCGGCGCGCGGCGTACATGATCGCCAACAATACCGCCAAACGGACCACCCACCACAGCACCGGCAATAGCAGCCTCAGTGATGCGCTTCTGACCTTCGATAATATCATAGTCGTCCGACACATATGCGCGCTGGGCTTCCTCAAGCGCCTGCTGCGCACCCTCCGTGAGACCTTCCTCTCCCGCCATGCGTACAGCGGCACCAGGGCGTCCCCGCCATGCATGGCCCCCGCGCGTCGCGGCCTGCTCTACAGCCTCAGTAGAAACAGTACGAGCACCACGGCCAAGAGCGCCAACCACTCTACCGCCAATACCTGCTGATACGTCAAGAGCAGTCTGGGCAACGCCGGTCGCACCAGCGGCCAGAAGATCAACCTCGGCACCTTCTTCGATTTGTGCATCGAGGTTACTCCCTGTCTGTTGCGCCCAATTGGCCGCCGTGCCTGTCGCCAGTCCAAGGCCCACCCGGCCCACCATCGCACCCGCAGCGCCGGGAACTAGCAGCGTGGCCACTGGTGCGAGGTTCTTCAGCACCTGCCCTGTGGCGTAGCTCAGACCGGAACCGATGCCCTCTACGTCCTCGGAAGACTGCACGAACCCTGACCCAGCAGACAGGCCCGCAGCCTCAGCCGCGCGCTCACCAGCGTAGTCACGCGCACCCTGCCAGTCAAGGAACTCACCTGCCGTGCGCGCGGTCGAACTCTTGACGTTCTCCCAGCCAGCCTCGATCTCGCGCGTAGCACCTGACTGGTTGCGCGTGAGGGCTTCGTTGTAGGCTTCGCGCTCGGCGTGCGCCGCCTGGAGTGCCTGTGAAAATAGATCCGTCTCCGGCGTCGGCACGAACTCAGATGACCCGAGTCCGTTGATGTAGTCCTTGAACACCGGCATTGCTTACCTCATCGGTACGTTAAGTCCTTGCGTGCGGTTCTGTGGCAAGGGACCTCTGGACATTACGGGCGTGCGCTGCTGCGGCACTGTAGATTGCGGTGTAGCGATGGCCTGCCGGGCCAGCGTGACCGCAGGAATCACATACTTCTGTACCATGGCAGCGGCGAGCTTGTCGGACTTACCTTGTGCGACGAGTGTCTTGTAGAAGAACTCAGGCAGCTTGTCCAAGCCGCCCGCTTGCTTGACGCGATTGCCGTCCCGTAGGAAGTCGGACACACCTTGTTCGAACGGCACACTGACGGTCTTGCCGTCAGCGGTCTTGAACGGAATCCTCGTATCCGGCTGAGCGCGCGCGGCCATCTCATACAGCTGGTTGCCTTGTTCCTTGTAGACGACAGTCCTGCCATCGGCGTCCTTGTAGGGCTTCTCTCTGACAGTCGTGAACGCCTCGGGTGCCTTGGCGTAGGCACTATCCATCATGCGGCTCAACGCCTCCGTCTTGGTCTCATCGAGCCAGTCGGCCTCAGTGAAGCCCATAGCCATCTTGATGGCCTCCTGACCTTCCATGATGCCTTCGGCCTTGCCCTGAGCTTGCGCGATCTCGCCCTTCTGGATCGTGCGCATGGCCTCACTCGACTGGTTCATGAGTTTGTCGGCAACGACAGATGCCTGATACTTGCCAGCCTCAGGACCCATGACAGTCTGGCCCGCGATGAACAGCAGCCGCTTGGCATCGGCCACGGTCTTCACCTTGTCCTTGCTGATCACTTTACCTGTGCTGTCATCGGTCAGGCTCACGGAGTAGCCATCTGATTCCTTATCGACCTTAAGAGATCTACCGTCGTCGATGAGATCGTTCATCCGAACGAGGTTATCGACGGCACGGTCCATCGTCGTCGAGACCTTGGAGTCCGTAACCGGAAGATTGTTGTCCTCGATCTCAGCCACATCGCTAGTAGCGCTGCGGAAGAACTGCGATGCCTTAGTCTCGTTGGCCTTGCGCTCGTCTTCAGTCAGCAGGAACCTAGCGCGCTTGATGTTCTGGCGTACAGCCTGCCGATTAACATCGGCGGACTCTAAATCGCTGCGCAGCTTGGCACGTTCGACGTTACGTGCCTCAATGGCCTGGATCGCTGCCGCAAGCCGGGGAGAGCCGGTGCGAGCTGCCTCGTCGCGCAGGGCCTGCGGCACGACTTCATCGTCCACGGCGCTGCGGCGGGTGCTGGTGCCTCGCTTAAGGGGGCTGGCCTCGCGCGCACGCTCAGCCTCAGCGGCCTCGTCGGCCTCAGGTGTAGTGGGCTGTGCTTCGGGTTGAGCATCAGGCTGATCTCCAGACTGACCTGTAGGTCCGCCAAGATCCATGCGACGGGCTGGTGCAGCCTCGGGCTGAGCGCTCTCTGACGCTCCAGATGCACCGCCTGCGCTCACCGGCAAGCCGAGGGGTGCCTTACCCGCAACGGCCTCACCTTCACCGTAGATCAGCTTGTTCGCTGTGCGCGCATCCTCGTAGTCCTGTGAGGCACGGTTGAAGTTGATCGCAGCGCGGCCTTCGGCGTTCTCGGCACGGCGCTCGCGGTTCGCCGCAAGCTCCATGTCCAACTCTCCCTTGCGGAAGTTCTGCACGGCCTGCGCGCCAGTTACGACGCCCTTGGCGAAGCTCCCCGCGAAGTTATCCCAGAAACTCATGTGTGTGACCCTTCTTAGAATGCACTACCGACGCCTGCACCGAGCTGGGCACCTTTCAGCGCGCCTGCCGGTCCACCAAGGAAGAACCCGCCAAGGCCGCCGACGACCGTACCAGCCAGCGCACCGAAGCCTGAGCCACTGTCCTTGTTGGCCTCAGCGTTTATGGACTCACCCTTACTCACGAGGTTCGTGCCCTGCGTGTAGAGGTTGGTCCCGAGACCGCTTGCAATCTGAGCGTTTGTCTGAGTGCCTTGCAGCGGCAGCGCGCCCGCTCCCGACGTAACCGACAACGCCGTAGACGGCATCGCCATACCTTGACCGATGGTGCTTGCCGTCGCTCCGAGCAGGCCGCTCGTGTCGCGCATACGCAGAGCCATCTCCGCGCCGGACTGCTGGAGTGTGCGCCCCAGGTTCTCGGCACGGTTACGCTCGTTCTGCATGATGCTCGCACGGGCAAGCGCGTCGTTAAGGCCGACTGCTCGGGCACCGGCAACACCTGCACCAGAGTTGGGATTGATCCCGTGCGCGGCGAGTGCACGCTGCACGGCTTCGTCGTTGGCCTGCCGGGACTGAGACAGATCTCCAAGCGCCAGAGCGCTCGTGCGCTGCGCGTCGCCCTCGGCGTCGAAGTTTCTGATGGTATCAGCGTAGCTGGAGATCAGGTCTTTGGTGCCCTGGTACTCAGCCTCGCGGTTCTTGTAGAGAGCCATCTGCTCATTGTACAGCTTCGTGTTGCGCGTGAGCGCGGTCCCTAGTTCCTTGTCCAAGGATACTAGGTTGTCCTTGACATACGTGTCAAAGAACTGCGTCGCAAAATCCTGAGCCTTCTGACCAGCCTTGGACGCCTGCTCGATTAACGGCTTGGCTAGGTCAACTGTGCTGGTTCCGAGGTCCTCGGTCTTTTTGCCAGCGTCACTCTCATCGCCACCGAAACTCATATAATTTTATCTCCGCGCATCCACTCATCGAAATCATCGGGCTCTGCTACAAAGAAAGTCCAGATCTCGGCGCTCACTTCCCGCATCTTGGAGTAACCTTGGGTCAGGTTCACCAGTGCGGTCAGCATCTGCGTATCGAAGTGCCGGAGAGTATAAGCCAACGCCCGCTGGCTTCGGGTTCCTTGTGATAACTGGTTAGCATCTTGCCACGCGTTTATGGCGTGGATCATCAACGGCGTCAAGTAAGTGCTGTGCCGCTGGTAGAACGGGTTCAGCGGCAGGCTGATCAGAGCGCTCAGCATGGCCGAATGAATGGCCTCCGGGGTGATGGTTTTATCCTGGTCGATCAAGTCGTCCCAAAGCTCCGAGATCCGGCTGACATCGTTCAGGAAGGACAGCGCGTGCTCGTCCGGCACCCACTCCCGGAGCTTGCGCGCCCGCAGCTCCAGCCATGCCTGATGCTTGGCATCCCGTATGGTCTGGTCGAGGATCTCGCTCGATGTCATCTGTCACACTCCATCGTGCTTGTAGAGATGCGCGCGCACGGCGCAGTCCTTGGCCTCAAGCAGCTTGCGCAGCGCCACCGTGCGCTCGGGATTGCGAGGCAGCGTCTCGACGATGAACTGAGCCATGTCGCCGAACGGCTTGCTGATCTCCTGAAGACGCTCAGGCAGGTGCGCGTACTGAAAGAACTGAAGCATGGGGTCGGTCATCTTACCTCCTACGGTTACTGCATGTGACTCCACTCAAGCAGGGACAATCCCTGCACTACTGTGATACGGGCTAGGAACTTGTAGTCGTTCGTCGTCCCAGGCGTTGTCCCGATAACCTGCGTGAACGCAGATGTCGTAATCGCACCGGCAGACGGTCCGTTGTAGATCATGAGATTGACCACGCCGGACTCGGTAGGCGGCACGAGTGTGAAGGCTCCATTGTTGACAAGCCGCTGGAGGTTCCCGTCTCGCAACGTGACAGTGTGCACGCCCGTGGTGATCGTGTGGCCATCGGGAACATTGCCCACGATGAACCGCACAGCCGTGTCGTCGCGGTCGTCGATCTCCTGCACGCGCGTGTCGATGTTCTCGACGAGCCGCTTGAGCGAGTCGAGGAACTGATACAGTGCCGACTGGATCTGCGTCGGCGTAGCCAGAAGTCCTGTGCGCCTACTTGACATTGAGCTGCCTCAGTTCTTCCATGGTCGTCGCCAGGACTACACTGCGCACGTTGAGTGTGCCTGCTAGCTTGATCTTGATGTCGTACTCTTTGAACGGCGGAATACGCATCATCATGTTGTCATCAACCGTTAGCGACGTGATGACTTCATCCTTGTAGTTCAGGAAGAAGATCGTCGCACTCACGAGAATGGCTTGGCTCGGAGGTTCCTGCAAGAGAGATCCGTTCACGGGATACTCGTTGATCACGCTCTCGTTGAGCGCGCCGAAGATGTTTCCGACGATGCTCTCATTGTGCGTGATAGTTTCCTGGAGCAGCTGGTCGTAGAGACTGTTGGCCTCTTTCTGCGCAGTGTCGATATCGACCCGGCACACGGACCATGTGATGGCGTTCGGAAACCTGTAGCGCTTGGATGTCCACTGGTACGCAAACGGGTTGAGATCGTCAGCGTCGAGCTGGTAGACCTTACTTGCGTCAGGGTCCAAGTAGTACAGATTGCCCTCGTGCTCGTCGAAGTACCAACTGGACACAGAGGCATCCAAGAACGAGAGCGCAGGCTTGTCGTTGCGCGAGATCACCATGACTGCGTTGGCGATGTCAGGGTTGGATGAACTGAACGACAAAAAGTATTTGTCGTCGTACATGGCTCCGACCATGGACGATGGCGTGTAGTCTTGCCACTCCTTACGCCGGAAGATCGTATTACTCACCAGCCCGCGCGCAGTCGGCCCGATGGCTACGATGCCGTTGGGACTTGCGTACATGACGCCATAACTATCGTTGACAATGGACCGGCTGGACACGCACGGCTCGGGGATGGCAATCCGCTCAACCGTGAGGTTGTCTGGAGACGTACCTGTGATCGCATACGGCGCGCCCTCGGTCAGCACGACAAGTGTGTTGCCATACGAGGCCATGCCTACGATCTGATCCGGCACGGACTGAATAAAATCAGGAGGCCACGCGTGGTGCAGGTACGGCACGCAGAAGTACACCGAGTTCCCGACGAACCCGGCCATCATGCCGTTGGCCATGGATGTCAGGCCCTTCATGGCGTCGGGCGGGGGATCATAGTTCGTCGTGGAGAGCGCCTCGCCTACGGCAGCCGCGAGCTTGTCGTCAACGTAGGACGCCGTGCCGATGGTCACTTCACCGACGAACACAAACGAGCCCGTCGAGTTCTCACCCGGCAGGGTCCGGTAAATGCGCTTGTGCGTGATGTTCGAGTAGCCGGTCGGAGGCGTGGTGCCCATGTTCGCCACAGTCACTTTGCGTCCGGTGGCAATCGTCACGGCTGCGGACACGGGGCTGGGAGCTGATTCTTCCTTGATGTCACCGAACGTCGAGACATAGGTGAACACGTAGTAGCGTGTCTCAGCAACCGTAGACGATCCAGACGCCGTATCCGTGGCAGTGGGGGTCGCCGTAGGAGCAGGCACGCCCATCGGGTAGGTCGTGACCGGCTGCGCGCCCGCGCCCGTCGTTGCCAGCGTCCAGTTGGTTTTCTTGGGTGCGCCGTCGCCCGTGAAGTAGATGCGGAAGTCGTCCTCGTCGTTGAGGGATGACTTCTGCACGTGTACTTCCGAGGCCCAACTCAACCACGATACTAGGTCCAGAGCTGGATTGTAGAACCTGTAGAACGTGAGGGGGTTGTTGACCAGCGTGATGTTGGGGATCTCTGAGGGACCATCCCAGGTGCGTAGCTCACCTGCGTACAGCCGGACGTTCAGCGCCTGCGTGGCGTTGTTGTCCGGGAGAAACGTATCGCTCGTGCGCGGGAGTTCGCCGTCAAAATTCTGAATCACCAGGGATGGCATCGGGTGGGGGCTCCTTACGAGGACGGCCCACCCTTCGCGAAGCGGCCCGTTTAGGTGTTGCAGGCGGCTGCTCGTTCGAGGCTGGTGAAGGCACGTAGCAGTTGGCCAGGGCTAACCCTTCAGGAGACCATGCCATCTCACCGCCAGTGATCTGACCAACTACTACGTGCTTCCCGTTGAGGCGAACAGTTACCTGTCCTGCCGTGACGCTGCCTTTGAGATTGCGAACGAGTTCCTGCCACGACACGGACATGCTGTCACCTGATTTACTTTTTCTGGCCCTTGGGCTTCAGCATGGACTTCTCCGCACTGACTGCACCCTTGGCCACCTTGTCCGGCTTGAGGATACCGGGGACCTGTTTCTTTGCCATCAGGTTGACCTTACGCGGGCTTCTTGCCACCGAAGGGACCGTCCACGAGCGCGCCGCCGACACTGGCCTTGCTCGGCTTGTGCATCGGGCGGGTGTTGCCGTAGACCGCCGTGGCCGAATACTCGCCATGGTTCGGCGTCTCGGAGGCAGGCTTGCACGGGGTCATCTGCTTGGCCTTGAAGGGAGGGGTGTTCATGCTGAACTCCTGTGTCGTTTTATCGCGCCCTATTACCGGGCCATATACTGCCCTGGGGATGTCGAAGATCTCGACTTGGCCGAAGGCTTACTAGCGGGGACAGGCTTAGCAGTCCGCTTGGGGGATGTAAACAGCTTCTGCATCAACGTCTTCGGAGCAGGCTGGCTCACAGATGTTGGGCACTTAACAGGCGGACACTCTTTGGTCGAGTGAAAGTACCAGCCCGAAAGTAGGATCGCGGCAAGCACGAAGATGATACTCGCTGCGTTGTCGGCCATGTCCGTGAAGCCCTCCCACAGCGTCTTGAGCAGCCACACGACGCCCTCGGCAGCGCCCTTGGCCAGCGGAGCCAGGGCCTTCAGGTATTCCGCGAGCACGCTGGCTACGCTCGGAGCGAACACCAGAAGCAGCACGACGCCGATTGCGCCGATACCGGCCCATGCGCCGAAGCTCGTTACCGTGTGCCAGATATCAATCATTGTAGCCTGACGGCGTGTACCGTCCCTCCAGATAGTCGTTGACGGATGATGTTTCGATCCACTTCAGGATGGCCCACGTGAACGCGCCGATCGCCAACATGCCGAACGCGACGGTGCTGGGGTTGTCCTTGAACCACGTCCAGACATCGCCGACGAATTGCATCGCAATAGTAGCAGTGACGCCAAGCCCTGAGATAGCCTTGCGGATGAGCTTGATGATCGAGAGATCGCGCGAGGCTTCAACGGGGGTCGGGGGCTTGGCCTTGGACTCGAACAGCTTGCGCTCGGCCTTGCGACGGCGGACAAGTCCGGGAAGCACGACGCCGCCTCCACGCGTGTAGAGTTCGAACGCCTTGGCTGCACCCTCGTAGTCACCAGCGTTGAGCCGCTTGATGAGCGTAGGTGCTTTGGATAAGCTCAGATTGTACGACAGGCTCACGAGTGCATCGAACTGGTTCTGGTTAAGCGGCACCGTGATGGTCTTCTCGACAAGCGCCGCATGGCGATCCACGATCTTGCGCAGCTCGCTCTCAGCCTTGGCGCGTGACCAGACAGTTCCGCTCGTAATGCCTGTGCCCGTGCAGCCCCAGCCGATTGTCCAGAGGCCCTTATAGCCCTTGGACCACATCGCTGATCTGACATTCTTATCGAGATAGGCTTTGCAGCTGCCATCTTGCAGCCGCGTGTGATAGCCCTCAAACGACATAATCATGTCGAGGCAGGTTTTACTTGGGGTCATCGGCCTGCTCCAATAGTCTGACTGATACCTGATCACTCAGCTTGTGCGTACTGATCTCACCAGCGACAACGCCTAGTGCGTGAATAGTTGATTGCGAAGATCGGTCGATGGCGTCGGCGATGTGCTTGGCTGCGATGATCTGCATGTCCTGCGCACGCTCGGCAGCCTTGACCATCTCGTTGCGTGTGGACTCCACGGCAGCGCCAGCCTGCCTCGACTGAAGCGCAATCTCCACAGCAAGCGCTGGCATCATTCCGATGGAGCACTCCCAGCGAGCAGAGACTTCGCCCGTGGCTTGGTTCGTCACGCTGAGTTCTTTCCAGAGCGCGCACGTGTGGCACACAGCGCTCATGCGCTTTTTCCAGAATGGGCACCATGCGTCCGAAGATCCGCGCGGTATCTGAGGCATGAGTTAGTCCTTGGTTGCAATGATAAGATCGACGTAGTTGACGGAGAAGTCCATGCCGGTCTGCGACACGCCGCCGTTTATCGAACTGGTTGTGCCAGAGACGGAGTGGCTATGGTTGCCACTTGCTGTCGTCGTGCGTGTCAGGCTGTTGCTGTCACTATCGGTAGTATTCTGCACGTAAGAACCTGTACCAAACGTACCACCCAGGGGGATCGTTATGGTGTGCGTGTGGTTGCCACCGTCAGCCGCCGTGCCGGTGACTGATAGTGTGACGTTCGGAAGGTTGGCACGTGCAATGGTGCGGCTACTCAGCAGCGTCGTGAACTCTTTACCTGCGGTTGTCTGCTGGCCGATGGACCCGCTCACAACGCGAAACGCTGCGTCGTTGTAAGTCGTGACCTTGGTCCAGCCCGTGGGAGCGCTGGACTGCCGGAACACCGTGGATGTGTTTGCGGCGAAGGCATCCACGTTGGCGGAGCCCTTCTTGAGTGTGCCGTTGAACTGCGCAGCTCCCTGAGCTGTCAGCTGCCCGATCACTTGAAGTGCTGCACCGATGTTGGTGTTACCTGTGACGCCGAGCGTAGATCCGAAGTTCACCGCGCCGCCAGCGTAGATTGTCTTAGCCGTAGAGAGTCCTTCGGCAAAAGTCTGGAGCGCTGTAAAGTTCTGCGCCTTACCCAGCTGCGCGAGGCCGTCCCACATTGCCTTGCAGAACCGCAGCTCCACGCGCGCGCCCGCGTCGAACGCGTAGGATGTGGTAACGATAGGATCGCCGGGGCCGTCCGCACCGCGCTCGATCGTGAAGTTGTCACCCGTGCGCGCCGTCACCTTGACGATCTCTCGAACGGTTCCACCAGCGTTCACGATTGTCGCGTAGAAGTAATCGCTGGGATCTGTGACGTTGGGGAACTCAGCACCCTGCCCGGTCGTGAGCGTGAGCGACAGAGCTGTGTCAGTGATTCCTGACGCCAGCGTTCCACTGGCATTGTTCGTGACTTTGATGGCCATGCGGCTGGCGTCCTCTGCTAGACATGATCATACCTTAACGAGTTCTGCTGAACTGTAAAGCCCGTTAAGATGTTAATTGTCTATATCGCGGCGCTTGGCCTTGGCGGCACGCTCGCGGGCGGCTTTGGCTTGATCCTGCACTGACTTGAAG
>ERZ761597.49-NODE-49-length-35885-cov-6.408959_pt1 | contig 35885 bp, 38 predicted proteins | sample MGYA00433093_ERZ761597 | MGnify/ENA primary metagenome ERZ761597 (study PRJEB28899, sample SAMN03785557) | bioreactor sludge metagenome | biome: EBPR Sludge; feature: EBPR Bioreactor; material: 0.22µm filtered reactor supernatant | place: Saint Lucia: Queensland... | reverse complement strand
GGGGACACAAGGCTCTTCAGGCCTCTGCTCTACCAACTGAGCTAAAGAGCCACACTCCGCCAATTGTACCGTAACAGAGGCGAAGCGACAAGCTACTTTACTTCTTAGATTGGTCGTTGCCGATGATCGAACCTACACCACGAAGCGCATCAATCATTTCGACCGGGAATAAGAATGTCGTCTTTTGGCTCGGCTCGGTACTAATTCGCTCTAATGTGCTGAGTGTTCGAAGATTAAGAGCTCCAGGGACCTTTGCAAAAATCGCCGCTGCATCGGCAAGGTTCTGCGCTGCGAGCTTCTCTCCATCGGCATTGATGATGTTTGCTCGTCGATCACGCTCAGCTTCGGCCTGCTTGGCCATGGCTCGCTTTAGATCTTGAGGTAATTCGATGTTCTGAACTTTCACATTCTCGACATCAATTCCCCATTTATCGGTCTCGGCATCAACAATTTTCTTAATTTCTTCAGAAATCTCTTCACGCTTACTGAGTAAATCATCAAGATCAACGTTCCCAGTAACATCGCGGAGGGCTGCCTGAGCGAATTGGCTCGTTGCGTACACATAGTTTGTCGTCTCCAACACCGCCTTGGCTGGATCGATAACCCGTAGATAGACTACTGCATCAACACCTGCTGTTACATTGTCTTTGGTGATAACTTCTTGTTTAGGGACATCGATTGGGGTTGAACGTACATCCACACGAATCATACGTTGAAAAATTGGAACTATGACTCTCAGACCTGGCTGGCGGACGCCAGTAAATCTACCCAGCGTTAATACAACTCCGCGCTCATACTGATTAACGATCTTAATGCCGCTTAAAACGAAGATACCTACTGCTACAACGAGAAAAATACTGAATTCCATGACCTCTCCTTACTCCACTAGTATATCATTCGATCGCAAGGCTAATAAGACGATCAATGAGTTCTGGTTGCGGTAGTCCTTTTTGCTGCCATAGCTTTGGGAACATACTTATGTTAGTGAATCCCGGGAGTGTATTTATCTCCATGACGTAGGGCACCAGCTCATCACTTAGGAGAAAATCAATCCGTGCCATTCCTTTGCACTCGAGTGCTGCATATGTCTCAGTTGCATACTTACGAATGACTTTTGTGAGTGCACTTGGTAACCCAGCATCTAAGATCACTTGCGAGGAAGAGTCCAAAGAATACTTTTCGTTGTAGTCATAAAATTCAGACCCCGGGATAATTTCGCCGATTCCACTTGCTTTGTGATTAGGCACATTACCGAGAACTGCGACTTCAAGCTCGCGCCCAATAATTGCCGTTTCTATGAGGGCCAGGCTGTCGTGTTCATGCGCCAGCGCCACCGCTCGTGACATATGAGCGATGTCAGTTACTCGTGTTACTCCAACAGAGCTCCCTGCTCTTGAAGGCTTTACGAACCATGGCCCGGTAGGGTCAATCGTTTTTACTCGTCTCACAGCTTTATCGACATCATCGCCCTTATTGATAGCTACCCACGGTACAACTGGAATACCCGATGCTTCGAGGATTTGCTTTGCGAGATGTTTATCCATGCATACAGCGCTCGATTCTAATCCTGGTCCAACTACAGCGATGTGTGCCATTTCAGCGAGACCCTGGATTGTACCGTCTTCTCCAAACTTCCCATGCAGCATTGGGAACAATACGTCGACATGAATCATCTGGCTGTCTGCCATAGTCATAATCGCGCTCGAGCCAGGCACTACAACGATCTGTGACTGACGCTCTTCGTCTGGTTTATCCGACCAGTCTTTGAGCAGCCACCATTTACCTTCACGGTCGATGTACCCGAGCACTACGTTGTAGGTACTTTTATCTATTGCTGCGTATACGTTTTTGGCCGACATGAGTGATACGTCATGCTCAGATGACTGGCCGCCAAACATTAGTAAGACCGTGAGTCGTTTCATCTCATCTCATCTTACCGTCTATAATAGACGTATGCAACGAATCCCCATGGCTGAACGAATGAGACCATCGTCACTCGATGAAGTTATTGGTCAGACGCACCTCCTTGGGGACAAGGAGATCTTGCGCAAGATCGTGGAGAATAAAGAGCCAGTTAGCTTGATTTTGTGGGGGCCACCCGGCACTGGAAAAACAACTCTTGCCCGAATTATTGCAAATGAGGTAAATGCTGATTTTATTGAGCTCTCGGCAGTAACGAGTGGAAAGAAAGATATTGAGCGCGTTGTGGAGCATGCCCGGCAAAATTGGAACTTGAAACTACGAACGATTTTGTTTGTTGATGAGATTCACCGATTCAATAAAGCGCAGCAGGATGCATTTTTGCCACATGTCGAGTCAGGACTTATTACGCTCATAGGCGCAACGACAGAGAATCCAAGTTTTGAAGTAATTACTCCATTACTTAGCCGTACGCGCGTGTTAGTATTGCAGCCATTATCTAAGCCAGACATCGTTTCGATTCTTAAGCGTGCCCTTAAGGCGGAGAAGAAATCCAAGCAAGTAACTCCAAAGGCATTGGATTATCTCGCTGAACTATCCGGCGGAGATGCACGGGTTGCGCTTGGTAACCTAGAACTTTCGCTTGGCATGAACGAGTCGACCGTAACACCAGAAGTTGTGAAAGTTGCCGCCCAAAGACGTGTGCCAGGCTACGACAAGAAAGGCGATATGCACTATGATGTCGTATCGGCATTTATAAAGAGTATGCGTGGCAGCGATGTCACCGCGACTCTATATTATCTTTCGCGTATGCTAGACGCGGGTGAAGACCCGAAGTTTATCGCCAGGCGCATGATCATATTCGCGTCCGAAGATATCGGTCTCGCCGGAAACGGAGCACTTGGCCTTGCGGTAAGTAGTTTTGATGCGGTTGACCGTGTTGGCATGCCAGAAGCGCAGTACATCCTCTTCCATGTTGCAACAGCTCTGGCGGGCAGCACAAAATCTCGCCAGACAACCGACGCCATGTCCCGCGCGAAAGAACTCAGCAAGAAATACCCAGATTCACAGGTTCCCTTGCATCTACGCAACGCGCCAACCAAACTCATGAAGGACCTCGGGTATACCAAAGATTACCAATGGAAAGCCGGCTTCAAGCACGAAAAAGGCTTTTTACCAGACGACGTTCCTGTAGAAAAATTACTCTAGCGCTCGGCGAGTAGAGCTGCTAAAACTCCATTCGTCCAACCAAATCCGTCTTGAAGCGGATACTCTCCGCCACCGCCCAATCCGTCCTTTGACTCAACGTTATACTTCTCAATCAGTTTGTGTTTTTCAGCAAATACTTTCATATTCACTTTCATCCAGCGCCGCTTTATTTCGTTAGCCAGATCGTGATAGCCGTAATTACGTAGTCCCTCAATTGCGATCCATTGTAGCGGTGCCCAGCCGTTTGGTGAATCCCACTGCTGACCATTCTCGGTGAGCGTACTGACAAGTCCTCCAGGTTTCAAGAAGTCCCGTTCAAGCCTGTTCGCGACTGCATCAGCCTGCTGCTTGGTGGCAATTCGGGCATACAATGGAAAAACTCCTGCGAGGCTCAACTGACCCGTCGGCGCATCATGGTGAAAATTGTAATCGACAAAGAATCGATCCGAATCGCTCCAGCAATATGTTTGGATCGCAGCTGCTCGTCTATCGGCCAGATTTTGAAATTTTCGTGCCAAGAGAGGGTTTTTAATGAGACGATAACTTTCTGCGATTGTTGCCTCTAGCTGATAGAGTAAGCAGTTGAGATCGACCGGTATGATATCTGCTGTGTGGATAGACTTGATATCCGCTGGATCCAGAAACCATCTTGAACTAAAATCCCAACCAGATTCTGCACCAGCTCGAAGATGGAGATATAGACGATCTGATTCACGATCTGGACTCTCTTCGGCGGTTTCAACATCTTCAGAAAGTGATTCCGGCCTTGGGGTCATCTTATTATCGTAGTATCGATTCAAGTTCATACCATTTGGTAGTTCAACTACGCGAGCGTACGCCTTGTGCTCAGCCTTCGCAAGCTTCAGCCTTCCCTTCATCCAAAATCGGTATTCCCGCAGCATATACGGCAAATACTCAGCAAATGTGCGCGTGCGCCCTTTATGAGTTGCGAGTAACCGGACCATATGTGAGAAAAATGGCGGTTGTGATCGACTCAAGAAATAAGTTCGATTAGCAGTTGGTATGAAGCCAAATTTTCGAATCATAAATGCGTAGTTCTTCATCATCCCGTCGATCATCTTCCATCGATGATCGGCAGCAAGGCCTAGCATAATAAAATACGAATCCCAATAGAACTGCTCACTAAACCTACCACCCGGAACAATATAGGGATGAGGTAATGCGATAAGCGAGCCACGGTTCAATCGATTCCTTCGCTCTAAGACGTCCCACAATAAATGAATATGCTCACTCACTGTTCTGTGTGGATCAGTGACAAATTCTTCTTTTTCTTTGTGCGGCGCAAACTCATAAAAATGCCTACTTACAAATTCACGAAGATCGAAGTTAGGATCTTGACGCGCAAGCTTATACTCCTGCTGTATAGTACGCATACGAACTCTTGGAATCAGATCGACAAAGGTTTTGCCGTCATCGTAAATGCGATCGCGCTGGACAGCTTCAAATAACTCCCCTAAACCTTCGTCAGGACTTTTAGACGTACGAATCAGAGCGCCCGTGGTGCTAACAAGGGCGGACTTGAGTTTTTCGTCGCGTGGTATCTTAAATGGAATTCGGCGAACCATACTGGGTTTAGTATAGCCGTAAGCGGTATCGAACCGCAAAGAATCTAGTCTTCATGGTGATATTCAGCGCGCGCGCTCGATTCATGCGGCACTAGTTCATGTGCGATATTGGCTGCGAACCCTACCAATATAATTCCAATAATGAGAACTGCTGTTTGAATGTTAGCCCAGCGACGCATTGGCTCGGCGTGAATTGTTGGAATGATGTCGCTCGCCGCAATGTATATGAAGAATCCTGCGGTAAGTGCGAGCAAGAAGCTTTCGGATATCCCGATTTGGCCACCAAATCCATAGATTAGCACTGCCCCCACTAAGGTAGCTAACGCACTCACAAGATTAACAAGCAAAACACTTCGCCGATTCATGCCTTTAGCAAGGAGTAAACCAAAATCGCCTATTTCCTGAGGAATTTCGTGAGCTGCAATAGCAGCAGTCGTAACCAAACCGACTGCAGGATCAACCAAAAATGCTGCACCGATCGCGAGACCATCTATAAAATTATGGAGTGTATCCCCAATTACAATCAGGCTTACGTTTTGGCGCTTAGAACCATGTGTTTCGTCATCGTGGTGATGATGAAACCAGCTCAGACTTCGCTCGAGAATGAAGAATAGTATTAAACCAATGAGTGCGATCATCAACACTTGCCTGGCCTCTCCGAGTTCAACAGCTTCTGGAAGGAGATCTAGAAACGCTGCCGCCAGCAGAGCCCCTGCAGCGAATGGAACCGCAATTCGCTGCAATTTCCTCGCGCCTGCTTTTCCGTATAAAAGATAAATCCCCCCGATTAGTGATAGTAAGCTGCCTGCAAGTACGGCAGCAATCAATACAAGCCAGTCGCTCATATCAATGGTCTCCTTTTTTGCTTTTGATTCCTAAGCTGGAACCGTTATGTATCAAGTTGTAATTGTCAAAAGTAAACAGGCTTATTGTAGCACGAGGTTCTACGACTTGGCAGCGCGTTTTCGCTGGTTCGGATCGAGGAAACGCTTTCGCAGACGAAGGTTTTTAGGTGTCACTTCCAGCAGTTCGTCATCTTCGATGAAATCGATGCACTGTTCAAGGCTCAGATCAGTATACGGCGTGAGCTGCACAACTCCATCGCTCGAACTAGAGCGCATGTTGGTTAAATGCTTTGCCTTACATACATTTATTTCCATATCTTCTTGTCGACGATTCAGGCCTACGATCATGCCTGCATACACCTCAGTGGCAGGACCAACATAGAGTTCGCCACGCGCTTCGGCAGCCTGCAGAGCATACGGTGTAGTAGTACCAGCTTCAAATGCGATCAACACACCGTTACGTGATTGTTGTAGCTTACCCCCCATAGGCTGATAGCCGTGCGGCAAGCTGTTCATGATAACTGTACCTTTTGTAGCAGTAAGCAGGATATTACGAAGACCGATAAGTGCACGAGTAGGCAGGATGTAATCAAGTCGAGTTGTTCCACTCGTTGTCGTTTCTTGACCACGCATCTCTGCACGGCGTGTTCCAAGCTCTTGACTGATTGCGCCAACAAATTCAGCACCAACTTCAATATATAGCTCTTCAACCGGTTCTTTTAGCTGGCCATCTTCTTCAATCGTGACGACCTGCGGCCGACCAACTTCAAATTCAAAACCTTCACGCCTGAGTGTTTCGATAAGCACACTTAAGTGCAACTCCCCACGTCCCGAAACGGTGAATCCAATCCCGTTTTCTTCGACGCGTAAACTTACGTTTGTTTCAAGCTCTTTCTTCAGGCGATCACCGATTTGGCGTGATGTATTAAACTCCGCTTCACGGCCTTTCATAGGGCTCGTGTTAGGACCAAGATACATGCTGATAGTCGGTGCTTCAATTTCAATCGTTGGCAGCGCTTCTGGAGTTTCTTTGTCGGCAATCGTTTCACCAATGTGTGCATCAGCAATTCCCGTTAGTGCGACGATGTCACCCGCACAAGCTTCGTCTACTTCTTCGCGGTTGAGGCCCCTGTATCCGAATATCTTTTCGATACGTCCGTTAATAATTTCGCCTTCTCGCTTCATAAGAACGATATTTTGGCCACGCTTTGCATTTCCGCGTGTGATACGTCCAATCGCATATTTACCGATGAACGAATCGTACTGCAGGCTCGTAACAAGCAGCTGCAAGGCGCCGTTTGTGTCGACATCTGGCGCACCAATATCGTTGATAATCGCATCGAAAATCGGACTAAGGTCGGCATGCTCTGAAGGATTGTCTGGAATGCTTTTCCAGGCCTTACCCTCACGTCCAATCGCATAATAGACTGGGTAATGAAGCTGACTATCGTCAGTCGCAAGTTCAAGGAATAAATCTGCAAGCTCATCCTCGACCTCGTCGATACGACGAGCAGGCTTGTCAATTTTATTGATAACAACAACAGGTTTTAGGCCGAGTTCGAGTGCTTTACTGAGCACGAACTTAGTTTGAGGCATTGGCCCTTCCTGCGCATCAACAATCAATAAAACTCCATCTGCCATGTTAAGCGTGCGTTCCACTTCGCCAGAAAAATCAGCGTGGCCTGGAGTATCTATGATGTTGATCTTGAATTCGTTGTGGTAGATACTAGTTTGTTTCGCGGTAATTGTAATGCCGCGCTCGTGTTCCTGATCCCCACTGTCCATAATGAGACTCTGGCCCATCTCGGCTTGATTGTCACGGAACGTATTGCTTTGCTTTAATAATCCATCAACCAGTGTGGTTTTACCGTGGTCGACGTGGGCAATAATTGCGATGTTTCGGATAAATTTTGGGTCTGTCATAAAAATATGCCCGTACAATGGGCTTCCTCTATGCATATTTTAGCATTTAATCTCTCTAAACTCTAGTGGCACAATAATGGTGGAGCATATCGGATTCGAACCGATGACCTCTTCCATGCCATGGAAGCGCGCTAGCCAGCTGCGCCAATGCCCCGTAATTAGTTGAGTGTACTAAAAAGCTACCCCTATTTCTAGGGGTGGCTCTGCTGCTACGCGCCCACCCGGGGCACGCGGTGTTGTTGTTGGTATGTTTATTTCTAACAGCGACAGGTACCCCTGTTGCGCACCAGCATGCTGCAAGTATGCTCCAAAATTTTCTAAAACACAAGCGTGTTACAATGTTTCAGTGAAATCGAACGGTAAACATACAAAACATCTACCAAAAAGTAAGATAGCAGAAGCGTATGGGTGGCTGGGATCAGGCATGATACTCACCGCGTATGCGCTACTAAGTTTGGGTATTCTTAACGGCAACTCGCTAATGTACCACGGCATATTCTTTGTCGGATCGTCCGGACTTGCCGTCGTAACCTATCGCCACCGAGCCTACCAGTCATTACTGGTGAACGTATTCTTTACGCTACTCGCACTTACTGCTATGGCAAGAATCGTATATTTTTCTTAAGTATGCTTTAATAAAAGCGTTCAGAAGCGTTGTGACATGAATCATCATAGAGTGTTGCCTCGGGTCGATCTGAGTACAAGGTAACTAAATCCAAGGAAAATCATGGCACAACAGAATCTTTTTATCGGTAGCCTCGCGTATGCTACAACCGACGATGGACTGCGCGCTCACTTTGAGCAAATCGGTCCCGTTGCAAGCGCGCGAGTTATCACCGACCGCGAATCTGGTCGTTCAAAAGGCTTCGGATTCGTAGAATACGAAAACGATGACGACAACCAGAAGGCTGTTGATCAGTTGAACGGCAAGGAACTTGATGGACGAACCATCAACGTATCTTTGGCTCGTCCAAAGGAAGATCGCCCATCAAACGGCGGTGGCAACAACGGTGGCGGCTCGTTCCGTCAGCGTAGCTGGTAATATCAGCGATTAAAATACCCCGGTTACACCGGGGTATTTTTGTGTTCTCCTCCTACTTAACAAGTGGCGAATTGGCCCAATCGAATCCTAGATTAAACCAACTGTTGATCAATCCGTACCCATTAAGTAGCCAGATCGTCGTTACAACGACCAGTCCAGTCAAAAGCCAAAAAATTGTTTTTACATATACCGACTGAGCTTTAAGCCAACCTTGCCAGGCATCATACTTTGAGCGAGCAAATGTAAGTAGCCTCTGCGCCCACTCAAATTCTGTCGAAAGAATTCCAAGCCCAGCAAATACAATCAGCCACCCTGGACCAGGATACGGAATCGCAATAATACCTATGAGTAGCACTAAGCCGCCGATGATTGCGACAGCACCTTTTTTCATACGAGAGCTCTCTGACTTATTCATAACTTTAGTATACTTAACTTTATGACTGATTATCCATCCATGGATCGACTCGCCGAACTACAGCAATTAATTGCTGATTTCGCGAAAGTTGAGAGGGTCCCTCAGCTTGCTGATACCGGTCGGCCTGAAAATGACGTGGAGCACAGCTACGGGCTGGCGATCACTTGCTGGTTCTTGCATGACAAGATCGCACCAGAGCTCAATCTTTTAAAGATTCTTCAGTATTCATTAAGTCATGATCTAGTTGAGATCTATGCAGGAGACACCTTTGCATTCGGAGAAGACAAAGCATTTATTGAAAGCAAAGAGGCCCGTGAGCGGGACGCAATTACTACACTCCGCAAAACCCTTCCTGACTTCCCGCAGGTAGTTGACTACAGTGAGGGATACATGGACAAGATAGACGAAGAGGCGAAATTCGTGAAGGCAATCGATAAGATTTTGCCACTTCTTATGATCGAGCTAAAAGAGGGTAAAGCCTATTGGGACCGATATAATATAACGATTGCAGCACTCGAAGAGAATAAAAAGCCAATCCTTATTTCCGATGCAGTAGCACCTTACTACAAAAAAAACATTTGAGTGGCTGCGAGCGCGCGGTAACCTGCCCGCTAATTAGTCACCAATATACTCGAATCGCAGCTTTTTTTGTCCGTCTAATTCCACTGTATCGGTGAACATCCCGTATGGCCTGGTAAAAAGTTCGTACCCAAAGTCATGCTTGTAAAGTGGATGATACACAACTACTGCTTCATCTGTTTCGGTTTCTAAAGCAACTCCTAGAACATTGTATAAATTGCCCGATTTATTGTGTCGATATGTTCCCTTTTTTATTGTGGGTATTACTTGATCACTCATAGTAGTTCGATAAACTCTTTCTCACTAATGACTTTAGTACCATATTGTTCGGCTTTTTTTAACTTGCTGCCGCCAACCTTGCCGCCAGCAACTAGATAATCCGTATCTTTGCCAACTGAAGATTGAAACGTTCCGCCAGCACCACGAATTTTTTCGGCTGCTTCGTCGCGGCCCATTGTCTCGAGCGTTCCAGTGACTACAAATTTCTTGCCTGTAAGTGCACCGGTCTGTTTTTTATAGACAGGACTTACCTCTAACTCATTAAATTTACGAAGCAATATTTGATTATCCTCATCAGCAAACCACGCAACAACGCTTTCTGCTACGACTTCGCCGACGCCTTCAACATTACGAAGCTCATCAATAGTCGCGTGCGATAACTTATCTAAACTTTCGAAATGATGCACGAGGTCGATCGCGGTTTGCGTACCAACGTGCCGTATGCCGAGTGCATACACAAATCGCTCAAGTGGCGGATTCTTTTTCTGATGTATCGCCTCAATCAGCTTAGTCGCCGAAATGTCTGCGAATCGCTCAAGATTCAAAAGATCTTCTTTTTTTAACGCGTAGATATCAGCGAAATCACTAACTAAACCGGCATCAACTAACGCAACGACATTTTTTTCACCCAGTGTATCGATGTCCAACGCACCACGTGAGGCAAAATGTTCAAGAGCGCGTTTGAGCAAGACTGGGCCAGACGCACCTTTGACTCGGTATACTACATCACTGCCAACTCGCTCGAATTCAAGTTCCGGGTATTGTCGCTTCAGCTCGTCTTGGTAATCAAATGTTTTTGTTGATTTAGGACGTAGTTCAGTTAATACACGTTCTACTTGGGGAATAATATCGCCAGCTTTATAGATAATCACCGTATCACCAACTCGGATATCTTTTCGGGCTATCTCGTCCGCATTGTGAAGACTAGCGTGCTGCACAGTGGTACCCGCAACATCAACTGGATCGAACACTGCAACAGGCGTAGCTGCGCCCGTACGACCAATCGAGATAACAATGTCTCTTACGACTGTCGTAGCCTCTTCGGCAGCGTACTTGTACGCCACAGCACCCCGCGGGCTCTTGCCTACGACTCCGAGCTTCGAGAACTGCTGACGGTCGTTGACCTTAATTACAAGACCGTCAGTATTAAACGGAAGTGCCGTCCGTGTTTGATCCAGTTCATGTACGTATGTCATGACATCGGCAAGATTTTCGAATGTTTTATGCTGACCGCTCGTTGCGATACCGATTGCCTTCAGAGATTCGTACATCTCTGAATTCGACATGATGTCATCAGGGTTATCACGCAGCATATCGTATCCAATAAACGTAAGTGGGCGTTCAGCCACTAGCTTTGGATCCAACTGACGAATCGTTCCAGCTGCAAGGTTACGGGGATTTTTGAATGTAGGTTGACCCTCGGCTTCGCGCCTAGCATTAAGCTCATCGAAATCTTTTTTTAGCATGACGATTTCACCACGAATCTCAGTTCGACCAATGGTAAACGGTCCTGTTCCACGGAGACGCAGCGGAATATTCTCGATCGTACGGACATTCATAGTAACATCCTCGCCGACCCTAGAATCTCCACGAGTTATTGCCTGATGTAAGACTCCATCTTGGTATACGATTGCACATGCCAGGCCGTCCATTTTTATATCACAAAGAAACTCGTGCGTTGACCCAGGCAGCAGCTTATCCATGCGCCCGATCCATGCCTCTACTTCTTTTTCATCAAAAACATCGTTGAGAGATATCATGGGAACTTTGTGTTCAATCTTCGCAAATTTGTCGAGTGCTACGCCTGCAACGCGCTGCGTAGGACTGTCAGGTGTAATAAGTTCTGGGTGTGCGCTTTCTAGCTGTGAAAGTTCGTGCTTTAAACTATCGGCAGCGGCTTCGCTCATGATAGATTCATTGAGCACATGATACGCGTACCTATACTCATTTATAAGCTCTCGAAGTTTAGAAATTCGATCTTTAGGCTGGCTTTGCGTCATCTTCAACAACCTTTCTGTATAGCATGTAAACGTAAGCAGCCGACCACACGATGAGTAGCGAGCTTAGAAGTGCCATTGTTACCGGCACGAGTGGAACGTATCTGAAGAAATCTGTAAGACTTGTTAGTAAGCGGTCAATCAAAATAATTGGTAGCAATACAATTGTCCCAACGATAATATCAATTCCTATTAGCCATGCGAAACGAAGTACAATCCTCAATCGCCTTCCCGTCACAATATCACCGGAGGCTCTAATAGCCTGCCAAGGATACATACCAGGGAGCGTTACAATAACAATCGCAAATATCGAAGTAATTGCCCAATATATCGACAGGACCACCAGCAAGGCCACTGCGATCGAAACTACCATGGCTATCAGACCCGAGTCCAGCATACCGGTGGCTGATGCACTGTTAAATATAAAGACACCAATCGCGGCAGGTACCAATTGAACGAGTAGCCAGAGAGTTATTACGATTGTTGCTACGATTGGAGAGCCGGCGTTATATATTCCATCTCTTAGTCGTGGCAATTTTCCTGAAAGAACCGCCCGTAGTAGCCATACCGTTGTTAACCAGGTAAGAATTGCGATCAACACCGCATATACTTGCTGTACGTCATTGAGCTGTACATTCAAACCACCCGTCACGCCGGCAGCTAAGAGCAATACTGCCTGAAATATGGCACCACCGTTGGTAGCTGATTCATCCAGAATCGCTGAAAACTGGGTATAGATGTCCTGAGACGCAAATCCCACAAATACAGTTGTAACGATAGCGTATATTAACATGAGCAATCCAAATAACGAGCGATGTGTCCACAGAGTGTGAGTAACATCTGCCGTGAACTGCGTGTAGCCAGGTATTTGCATTGAGCGCGCCGCGTCTCTTCGGCTCGTCAATCTGAAGCTCCTATGTGGCCTGCGTGAAAGAAAATTGTTTATAGGTTTGGCAACCCTGCTTTTTAGACTCGAGCGTTTTTTCGTCCCGATGTCTTTTTGTGCCGATTCGGCTCTTTTTGATTGTGTGGCCATATGTTTTGTCAGAATGATGAAGCCATAGATCGCAGCCGCGCCACACGCTGCTCGATCGGCGGATGAGTGCTAAAAAGCTTGGCTAGGCTGGCGCCTTTTAGGGGACTGGCGAAAAACAAATGTGCCGTACTGCTATTTTGACGTTTTAAGCCCGTTCCGACACTGCCGAGTTTTTCAAGCGCCGATGCGAGTGCTTCGGGGTCACGTGTTGTTAGAGCACCACTGGCATCCGCAAGGTACTCGCGCTGCCTAGAGATTGCAGCCTGCACTAATATGGCAACGAATGGCGCCAACAATGCCGCAACAATACCCAGTATCAAAAAAATTGGATGCGGTGGATTATCATCGTTACCTCCAAACCACATCATACGTAAAAACGCATCTGCAATGAGGCCAATTGCGCTGACCAACCCAAATACGATCATCATGACTCGTATGTCGTAGTTCTTCACGTGACCAATTTCGTGTGCCATGACTGCTTCAAGTTCGCGGTCATTCATAAGTTGCAAAATGCCAGACGTCGCAGCGACATGCGCATGACGCGGATCTCGCCCAGTTGCAAATGCATTCGGAGCTGGATCATCAATTACATATACTTTTGGCATGGGCATGCCTTCAGTTATCGATAGATTCTCAACAATCCTATAGAGGCGCGGTTCTTCAGATTTTTTAATTTCCTTTGCCCCATTCAGGGCCAATGCCATTTTGGCTGCGATAAAATACTGAATGAATGTATAAATGGCTGCGCCAATCAATGTTCCCCAAAATATCCCTATACTTCCGTAAACCTGTGAGAAAATGTAGCCAATGACGGCAATGAGAACCACAAATATTCCCATGATGACTATGGTGTTCCGCTTGTTCGCGGCAATGGCCTTATACAATTCTTTGGTCTCCTAGAATTTTACTTCGACAGGCTTTTCAACGCTTGCCATGTCTTCAACTTCAAAGAATTCTTTGTTCTTAAAGCCAAACATCCCCGCTACAACGTTCGCTGGGAACTGCTGCACGCGCGTGTTCATATCGCGCACACCGCCGTTATAGAATCTTCGAGCAGCCTGAATCTTATCTTCTGTATCAACAAGTTCGTTTTGCAGCTGTTGGAAGTTTTCGCTGGCTCGCAGTTGTGGGTAGGCTTCAGATACTGCAAACAGGCTCTTAAGCGCTTGTTCAAATTGGTTTTCGGCTTGAGCAGTCGCTGCCGGACCTTTATTTGTCGCATCGAGTACATTCGAACGTGCCTCGGTAACATCTTGGAACACTTTACTTTCGTGAGCAGCGTAGCCTTTTACAGCTTCGACGAGATTCGGGATCAAATCCGCGCGGCGTTTCAGTTGGACGGTAATGTCACTCCATGCCTCCTGAACACGGACATTAAGTTGCACAAGTCCGTTGTATGTTGCCCACACAAAAATTGCGAGTACCGCGACAATTGCGATGATTACTAGTAGTAGGATGCTCATGATGAGTATTGGTTGCTCCGTTTAAATAGTAATAGCTGCCATTATTATACCACTATGACTTCTTATTTTACAGATGAGGGAGTACGTGCGTGCTTGCATTTTACCCTCATTGTTGTTTAAATTAAATGAGTCGAACATTCACATCAAATGAAGATGGGACGTGATTTACTTGAGACAAAACATCTTGGGCATCATTACGTTTGATCTCGGCATCCTCATCGGAGCTGTGATCATCGTTGCGATCGGCTTGTTGATTGCACAAGGCAGGTACGGCCAGAAGCCAGTTGTCGCTGGAATCGGCTGGACGGTCACGATCATTGGAGTGCTCGCCGCACTTCAAGGCATCTGGTTCAACGGGTTCCGCGAGCTGAACATCATCGCAGCCATCCTGGCAGTGATTCTGCTGGGCGTCATCTTCGTCAGGCGGGTCGATGGCAAGATCTCGAGTGTGTTCGGAGTCCTCATCGTGATCGTGGCGTTCGCCGCACTCACCAAGGCTCCCGTCATCAACGGAATCGACATCCAGTGGGACAACCGAGTTGGAGTAGCTTTCGAGCGTGGCTTCAACAGCCTCACCAACACACTGGGCCTCACCGACGGGTCCAACTCCAACCGCCAGAACAGGAACGGCAACCGCAATGGACGTTGAAGCGTCCATGTTCGACCCGGTGGCGCATGGCTTCAATAGCATGCGCCACCAATTAATTTTTGAATCAAAAAATTAGCTCTAAACCGAGCTAATTTTTATTTGGTACGCGGGGCGGGACTTGAACCCGCACGGCCTTTACGGCCAAGGGATTTTAAGTCCCTCGTGTCTACCGATTCCACCACCCGCGCTTGTAACTGTATGGAGGCACGTACGGGTAACGCTCCCGTCTACCTGGTTTTGCAGACCAGTGCCTAACTTCTCGGCCAACGCGCCATTCCTTGATAGATTATAGCAAACGACTGCCTTTTAAAAATAAGAGCCCCCACGATGGGAACTCATTCTTGGTGCGGCGAAGAGGACTTGAACCTCCACGAGCCGAAGCTCACCAGCCCCTCAAGCTGACGCGTCTACCAATTCCGCCACCGCCGCATAAGGTAGAATTATACCTTGTGCTAAGGCGTTTTGTAAACTGGTAGTTGCTCCGCAGACCAGTACCGTACGTTATTGTAGCGATCTACTTCAGACGGAACTCCGCCCACCATAATGTCCGGCTGGACACTTGGGCGATACACGTATTGCAACACCGATTGATACAAGCCAATCGCTGGAGCATCGTTTAGCCATTGAGTAGCGAAAGCTTTATATTTCTCATTCCGAAGATCTTGCTCGCTTCTTGCACGAGCGCTTGAGAGCGCTTCGTCGGCAGCATTATTTCGATAATTTGCAAAGTTATACCCGAGCCGAGAAGCCTGCGAGGAGTGCCAGTAGGCATACACATCCGGATCCACGCCAATAACCAGCTTGTATAGCAGGACGTCATAATCACGTGGTTGCAGAGTCGCCGGTACGAAATCTTGTGAAGCGGTTTTTATATCCGTATTCACCTTCACACCGAGTTCGCGCCACTGACCTGCAAGTCTCTCCAGTACTTTCTCATATGTAGGATCCTTCACCGTAACAATCTTTAGTTCGAGCTGTTGGCCGGATGCATTTTGACGAATTGATTGACCTGCCGGAGTTGTCCATCCCGCCTGGTCAAGTAGGTTTTTTGCCTTTGCAATATCGAAGGGACGTTCTGCCGGAATTCCAGTACCCTTGAGCTGACCTGATACAAACGGCAGGTACAAGTTGGGTACGTCGTAGCCGATCGCTTTTCGGAGTGCAGCAGTATCTGTTCCAGACTGTAGTGCTTGACGTACCTTTGCGTCCTTCAGCGCAAAGCTATCGCTATTGAATAACGCGTATACTCCACTATTCACCGGATACTCTTTAGTGGTAAATGATTTTGGCAAGTCAGATGCTTGAATATTAGTACCAGCCGCCGCATTAACCTCTCCTGTTTGCAGTGCTCTAACCATGTCTTCTTGGTCTTTGTATCCATGAAGTTCAAATCGGGCGAGCCGAGGGGCGCCTTTGTAATACTCAGACGATGCAGATAAGTTCGCGATCTTGTGCCTTCCATCTGGAGAGTTTTGCAGTAGTCGTAACGTGAATGGCCCACTGCCTACAGGCGAAACACTGAACGTACTTTGTCTGATCGAGCCAAGCGCAACATCTTGAAGGATGTGTCGCGGAACAACTGAGAATGTTAGTGCGTGCGGGAACGATGCGTACTGTGCAGGTAAGGTAAACTTTACTGTATTATCATCGAGTGCTTCAGCCGACACGTCTACCCAGTTACCGTACATAACAGAGCGCACTTCGGCAGACTTCATGAGATTAACGGTAAAGACGATATCTTGCGCAGTTAACTTTGTATCGTCACTCCAGCGCGCATCATCCCGTATAGTTACAACGTATTCTTTGCCCGATTGCCCTATCGTCATGGAGGTAGCTAAATCGTCTGACAGGTTTCCGGTATCATCGTAGGTGTACAGTGAAGAGAAAATCAGCTTACTTGCAGATTGCTCGGCAGGGGTCGATGCAAACAGCGGATTCAATGTATTGAGTGGCCCTATGACCGCTTCCGCATAAGTTCCACCTTCTTTCCAGGCCATTGTTCGATATGCTTGCTGGTACCAGAACATCTGCACTGCAACTGCAACAATAAGTACGCCAATGATCGACAGCCACAAAATAACATGCTGCTTAACATTACGTAGACTGTCCAGCTTACCAACTACAAACTTACGAGCGTGACGCGTTGTAGAGCTTTCGGCTCGTAACGCTCGTTTCGAAAAAGTCTTCGAGTCAAACGTTATACGCTGAAAGCGCTTCCAACTTCCTTTTTCGTCTGCCACCTGTGTTTACCTTGCTACCCGTTAATGCCTGGCAGAAGTAAAGCTGCCAGTATGGATAGCACGAACACAACAGCTAGTACGATTGTTGCATCGAACAAACTTTTATCAAGACCGCGCCGAGTCGTGTAGAGCTCACCCGAGCTACCGAATCCTGCACCGAGGCTTGCTCCACGCTGTTGAAGTAAGATGCAAAGTATCATCAAGATTCCAGATGCCAGAGTGATGAATTGTAGAATTGAGCCAAGTTCCATAACTTTATGATTCCTTTCGAATCGCTTCGTAACGCAGTTCCACCACGCTGCTTACTATATAGTTTATCAGACTGAGAACGATACCTGTCAGTACAGAATGCCAGAATGTCATCTGTAAACCAGGCGTGAGGAAAAGCGATATATACACCATTAAACCGTTTACGATAAATGTAAACAAGCCGAGTGTGACAAGTATCGCAGGTAAGGATAGGACGATGATGACTGGACGAAGCACGCTGTTGACAATCGAAAATATCAGGCCCGCCATAAGGAAAACACCGATTCCCGCGTCAATTGAGCCAATATCATAGCCCGTTCCAAACAAGCGCACTGCAAGCCACAGCCCAAACGAGTTCAACAGCCAACGGAGCAGGAAGATAGCAAATTGTCGTCTCATAAAATTATTCTCAGTATACATGGCTCACTAGAATCCTGTCGACAAATTTGCACTCAGATTTCTATGACCACTTTTAGTAATTAAAATGTCATCCTCGATACGAACTCCAATTCCTTCTTCTGGAATATATATTCCAGGTTCAACTGTAAGCACCATATTTTCTTCAAAATATCGCGGAGCACCGAGGCTATCGTGCACGTCGATTCCTAGACCATGACTTACGGCATGAGGAAAATATTTACGTAACGAAGTATCATCTGCCAGTAGACCAATACTTTTGAGTGCCTCACTCATGATCGAATCCACTGCCTTTTGGTATTCCTGTACAGACAATTTTGGTTCTAATAGCTTTATAATTTGATGATGCGCCGTTTCAACCGCACCATGGACTTCACGCTGCCGCTTAGTTGGATCACCTTTCGCATATGTTCGCGTGATGTCAGCCGCGTAGTGCTGATACTCTGCGCCGACATCCATCAAAATAAGCTGCTTCCTTGATATCTTTCCAGAGTTTTGCGAGTAATGAAGCGTACAGGCATGCTCAGCCGCTGCGATTATAGGATCATACGCGTGACCAGCTGCCCCCGATTTACGCATATGATACGTAAGCTCAGCTTCGATAGCCGATTCTTCTGCATATGCATCGATGCTCGAATGCACATATTCGAATGCCCGTGCAGTGATGTCGACAGCTTTCTGAATTGCCATAATTTCAGACGGCTGTTTTATGGCACGTAAGCTAGAAATATCGGAGCGGATATCCTGCACGCTCTTAAAATGCCTTTCTAGGAATTGTCGATTCTGCAATATGGACGGATTCAATGCAAAATTGAAATATTCAGCATGAGATGGTGGCCCAACTGTGCCAACCAATGTATGCTTTTTTGCTAGCTGATGCATTAAGGGTATGCATTCGTCGCTAGAAATGACCCTCTTAACACCGCTGATTTGCTTTGCCTCGTTAGCCGATATTCCGCCTTCGAAAATTCGGTGGGTCTCGCTCACATCGGGCGCTACTAGCCAAGACTCTCCAGATGAGCCATCGTAAATTAACTTCCAGGAAGCTTCATTTATACCCGTTAAATACCAGAAGTTTGATTCCTGTGTAAAAGAATGAGCAGCGTCATTCGTTCGTTGGATTAAGCCATACGCAGAAATAATGAGTAGCATGCCATCAAGTTGGCTGGCTAGTCTTGATCGATTTCCTGCAAAGAAGTCACTTGTCATCACAAACTTATTTTAATTAATCACGGTGATGTCATGACCCGGTTCGTACCGTTGCTCGATACCGCTGCAAATCTCCCATTTCCAAAGGCCACGTCCGTCCATGTATTTGCTTGTGCAGCCGTCTGAGGTGTCCAGTTTATCCCATCGCTTGATACCCCGACTGCACCGCTTTGACCAACCGCAACAAATTTACCGCTTCCAAAGCCGATGCCGTACCATCTTCCTGGCGATATATTCGTACGCTGAGTCCATGTTATTCCGTCCGGTGAGGTCATAATGCCTCCAGTCGACGGAGCGTTGCTTACGGCTACAAAAAGGTTTTTAGCGTATATTACTTCCGATATACCAACTGTCAAGGCGCTGTTTCGTGAAGTCCAGTTGATACCATCTGGCGAGGTAATGATAAGGTTGTTAGTACCCCCTGTTGCGACAAATAGCCCGTTTCCGTACGTAACGCTATACCAGGCAGCTGTTTGCACACTCGATCGCTGAGTCCATGTGATTCCGTCTGGAGAGGTCATAATCGCGTTATTTATTCCTACTGCAACATACATGCCATTTGCATATGTCACAGACCTCCAGTCATTTGAGCCCACCGGCCCATTTATTCGTGAAGTCCAGTTTATACCGTCGGGTGAGGTTCTTACGACGGAGCCGCCTACTGCGACGAATTGACCGTTTCCATACGTAACAGAATATAGCGTGGCTGTCGTAAACCTATCGGTCCACGTTATCCCATCAGGAGAAGTCATCACGCCGTCGCTACTTGCTACGGCAACAAATAAGCCGTTTCCATAGGTAATTGATTGCCAAGAATCTACAGTAGATGCCGAACGAGCAGTCCAAGTCTCGCCTATTCCTTGAATAGTTTCACCACCGGCACAAGTGCCAAACTTTGGCTGGCCAGACTCAGTTACGAACATCGTTATTGAGGAGTTACGATTACTCGTAGCATCGATACAGTACATTGTACCGTCACCTCCGCCCCACGATAGGGATACATTGGCACTTTTTGAATAATTATCTGGAAGCGCTGTAGGATACGCATTCGAAAAATTTCGCTTACTCTTCATTGCGGAAGCTACGTTTAACATTTCAGAACGAAGCTCACGTTCGGTGATCGATTTCTGCCAATTGTTTATACCAAAAACTGTGAGGCTAGCTAGGATACCAATTATCACAATAACAACAGCAAGTTCGACTATAGTGAAGCCTTTGTTTGTAACTTTTCTTGAGATATTGAGAGTACCCATAGTTCTGTATTTCATTTGGCTCAAGTATACCATGGCGTTCATGCTTACTTGAGGTACTTGTGGATATTCACGGTTATCTTCTGACCGACCACTGCGGTTAATTCTGCCTCCGTAGCCTCTAAAATGCCTTTTAAGCTGCCGAACTTTTTTAGAAGCTTTCTTCGCGTCATAACCCCTACGCCTGGTACATCTTCGAGTGCGCTCGACGTCTGTTTCTTGCGCTTAAGTACGGTATGGTAGCTTATTGCAAACCTGTGCGATTCATCACGAATACGTTGAAAGAGCTTAGTAATATCTGAATACGGACTCTCTGTTTGACCACCCCGAAGATTACGAGAATGAGACCCAGCATTCATCTGGCCAATGTGTAGATTCAACACTATATAACTCTTCTCACTAAACACGCCAACCCCAAGTTGTGGCTCCTGCTGCATAGCTTCTAAAAAACTCGTGTTTATATTTGAGAACTCTTTATGTATCACAATTTCTTCTTCACGTTTGGCGATACTGATAGTCGGTATTTGCACATCTCTAGCTTTCATTGCCTCTATCGCCGCTCCGAGTTGACCCTTCCCTCCATCGATTAATAGAAGATCGGGTATTCCCCATGACGAGATATTCTTTGGGCTGAATCGTCGGAAAATAGTTTCATATATATTACCAGTGTCGTCGTTTTTATCGTTTTTGGTTTTAAATTTACGATATTGCGCCCGGTCGCTCACACCATTTGTGAAAACAACCATACTCGCTACAACCTCGGTCCCTCCCATGTGAGAAATATCGTATCCTTCAATCCGAACTGGGATGCGCGGCAACATGAAAAGCTGCTGGAGATCACTTAGCGCCTTGTCTTTCGATATATCCAAAAATTCCCTGTCGCCAAACATGACTCGGCGCTGTAGTTCCTTCATAGCCTGTAATTTGTTACGAAGTTCTGTGGCTTTTTCAAAATCATGGCTCTTGGCCGACTCCTTCATCGCTGTTTCGAGTTCGCGCATAAGAGCAACTCGATTGCCTTTTACATAACTAATAAGTCTGCGGAGATTCTGCTTGTATAGTTCTGGTCCTTCGCTTTTGCGTGGACTTAGTCCAAGATCTTCATCGAGACGCGATGTCTGCTTACTCGGCTCTTTCGTGTAGTATGGGTAGACTTGTCGGAGGTGTCGTAACGCTTTTTTTACCGCAAATCCGTTATAGAACGGACCAAAATATTCCGCACCATCGTCGCTTGGATTGCGCGTAAAGCATAGGTACGGCCACTCGCTCTTCATATCGATACGAATAAATAGCTGACTTTTATCGTCGCGCAGTAGAATGTTATACCGCGGCATATAACGTTTAACCATTTCGCTCTCGAGGAACAATGCGTCTATCTCGCTCTCGGTCTCAACCCAGTCAGTATCATGAATCTCACGTATCAACGCGAGGGTTTTGATATCAAAATTACGAGAGCTTTGGAAGTACTGCCGCACACGGTTCTTAAGTACAGCCGCCTTGCCGACATAAATAATTTCGCCAGTCGCAGACTTATGAAAATACACCCCGGGCGAGCGTGGTAGTTCCTTCAGCTTAGACTCGAGCGCCTTATTCATCTGTATTTAGTATATTCTAGCCGACAAACCAGCGCACTATGAAGTACGCACCCGTTCCAGCGGCTGCGGTCAGTATCGCACCCCATACCATATCTATCAGCATGGCTTTAGATGTGAAGCCCTTGAATACTGCCAGGTTTGTCATGCCATACGTTGCATACGCCACTAACCCAAATAATGCACCACTCACGGCAGCATATGTCCATGAGTCTTTTTCGAGTGCGGGCGTAACCACGAACCACATCACACCAATGACGTAGAGCACATAGAATGTTCCAGCGGCCAAAGCATTTGGTTTATCGAGCAGCATATTTGGCATCTCGGACTCGTAGAGTTTGCGTGCGCCAAAGCGCAACCAGAGAAAATCGAGTAGGCCAAGTATGCCAGCAGTAGCGAACAACTTGATAAGTAATTCCATTTTTATTCTCTTGCCGCAGCTTCAAGGGCTGCAATATCGAGCTTTTTCATTTCCATCATCGCAGCGAATGCCTTAGGATTATATGCACCGTCCGGTCCGGTCATATGTTGATCGATATTTGCAGGTGTAATCTGCCAGCTAAGACCAAACTGGTCTTTACACCAGCCGCATTGTTCGTTTTCGGGGTTTTTCGAGAGCTTTTCCCAGTAATAGTCAATTTCTTCTTGGTCCTGACAGTCCACCATGAACGAAACGGCTTCGTTGAACTTAAATTCAGGCCCAGCATTGATAGCGACAAAATCTTGCCCTGCAAGCTTGAAGGCTATAGTAAGCACCTCACCCGCCATGTCCTTCTGAAAATCAGCCAGTCCCTCGCTCGGATAGTTGACCGTCGCGGTGATCTCACTTTCCGGAAATACCGATATATAGTAATCCACTGCTTCCTGCGCGTTGCCGTCGAACCACAAGTTGGGGACGATCTTCTGTACGCTTGCCATTATTTTTCTCCCTTCTTTAATTGCTCCGCTCTGAAAATAGACATCCTCGTTATCAGATCCAATGGTAGGTCCTGATCAAGCGGAAATTGTACTGACCCTTTTCCACGTTTGAACTTATTCAGGTCATCCTCGAATTCAGCATGACCATCGGGTGTCGCGTAAAATCCAATGTGATTCTTGCCCGGGCCATAATGCACCATATTCTTGCCACCAATCTGAAATGTCGGAATACCATAATTGATTAACTCGGTAGCGTCTGGAACCGCAAGCTTAATCGCATCTCGTATCTGCTGGAGGCGCTCCCTGATTTCAGGTGGACTGCCCTGAATAAATCTATCCACATCACTCATCGGTTATCCTTTCCATCGAGACGCAACATATCCGACTCGTCCCTGTGAGATCCGCTTGAGCCAACATGCTTATCACTAATTTGAGCTCCGTTTTTGATGACATGAACCAGCGCCATTGCATGCCCATGCCCTAATCCGAATTCCTCTTTGAGCCATGCTACTATCTCGCCCGCCTTAGTCTGGCTGCCGAAGCCTTTTTGCTGGGCTAACTGCATGAATTCTTCCGGCGCTTTACCGGTTTTAGCTTCAATATTATCGAGATATGCCTGAAATGACATCGTATTCCTCCGTATCTGCCCACGCGCGCTCGTACTGTTTAATATATAGCGCAGCATCACGCATACCACTTGGACGCGCCGTCACATAGATAAAACGACCATCTTTCTTTTTATCGATAAGTTCTGCATCACTCAGTACTTTAAGATGCTTAGAGGTAGCTGCCAGACTGATGTCGTATTCAATAGCGATTTGGTTTACCGTCAGTGTGCTACCGCTCGTGCGATCGATAATATCGCGCCTGATTGGATCCGACAGTGCGCTGAAAATTGTGTCGATACGATCTGTATATTCAACCATATAGTTAAACGATACTCTTCCTGTTCGTGGTTTTCAACATTTAGCCTTCTAATACCGCTAAAACGTTACTAGCTGGATCTTCGAACCAGGCGATATCCGGCCCCATGCCTGCCGCCTTACCACGCATAATGCCCCGACCGTCCTGATCGCCTGGCATATTATCGTAGCGTTTCATAACGACGCCGGCCTCTACCAAACTATCGACAGCCGCGTTGATATCATCTACAGGAAAATTCAGTACAGTGAAGGTAGCCGGCTCATGATCCTCCTTTTCGTATATAAAAACCGTGTGTCCATTTTGAAATCGGAGTTCAAGCCCCATACCTTCGTCGTTCACCTGTATGCCGAGCATTTCACCGTAAAAGGTCTTGGCTTCTTCTAGGTCATTCACCGAAAACCCACTGAATGCTGCTGCCGCGTTAAACATTAGTCCCTCCTTGTATTACTTGTACCTCATGTGCGAGTTTCAAAATGGTCGAACCGCTGTCACCTGCAATAACAATAGCCGGATCATCATCCCGGCCGTTGCGCGTTATTATTTTTCCTTTACTTTCAATCTGTGTGCGGTCGTGACGTATTTCACGAACTTCGCCAGTTGCGAGTCCGTTGCCCCATTGCCAACCTACCTGGTCACCAACCTTCATGTCACCTATTATACTCGGATTCCAGCGTACATACGACTTACGTAATGAGATGTGATGTATAGCCACTTTTAGTAAGGATATTGAGCGCAGACCACACTTCATGTGGGATTGGCTGCTCAATTTGATACCCCATTTCGTAGTACACCTTCATGCGCTGCATATCCCCAACCATAATAGCGATTTCTTCAGCAGGATTTTCGACTTTACTGATATATTCGTCCAGAGTAATCGATGACGCCCAACATGATACCTTCACCTGATCAGCGCCGTCCCACTGCTTCATAAATGTCGCGTAATCTCGTCTGAGCATGTACGGCTTATGTACTAATATGATGTTTTTCGCATCAATATCGTGCGCTCTAAGTAGTCGCTGGGTATATACGATATTTTCGCCAGTATTGGTTGATGTGTCTTCAACAAGGATTGCCGCGCTCGGTATGCCTAGCGAGAGAGCCCGGTCGCGCAGTATTTCCGCCTCTGGTTTATCGAACATTCCTTCGGTGATTCTTCCAACATTTCCAGCAAATACAACTAGTGGGGCAATTCCGCTGTGAAAAAGCCGGGCAACATCATCAGACACGGTAAGATCATGGCTCCCAAGCCCAATAATAATATCTGCTTTTTCGGGATCCGTTACGAGGAACATGTAATCCCAAATTACCTGAACAGCGGCAAAATCGTTGTCAGATATTTGCATGAGCATGAGCTCGACACTCTTCGGTGTGGAACAGTAAATCTGGATTTATCTTGCAGCTTTCGCATATGAGGACCAGGTCATTGCAGTTGGCGAATGCGCAGTTTTCAAAATTACTCGTTTTACCACCACAATGCGTACATTCACCGATAGTCTTGGCATGATCGCTAAATTCAACCGTCATGCGATCATCGAAAACACGCAAGCTACCTTCCCATAGCCCATCGTCGCCGTAGGCTTCGCCATACTTTACGATCCCACCATCAATTTGGTAAACGTCCTTAAAGCCACGCTTCTTCATCATGGCAGATATTGCTTCGCAGCGGATGCCTCCCGTGCAGTACGTAATCACTTTTTTGTCTTTGATATCGTCATATTTATCGCTTTCTAGCTCAGCCAAGAAATCACGGGAAGTATTGGTATTTGGCACTACCGCATTCTTAAATCGTCCGATTTTTGCCTCGTGCGCATTACGTCCGTCAAAAAACACCACATCGTCACCGTACTTTTCAATCATTTCGTGTACCGTGTGCGGTTTTATGTGTGTGCCGCCGCCAATCACGCCATTTTCATCAACTTCGATTTCATCATCAGAATTCTGGAAACCAACGAGCTCACGGCGTACCTTTACGCTCATCCGTGGAAAATCATCACGACCACCATCGCTCCACTTGAATACAATGTCTTTAAAACCGGGGAATTGCTTTGTGGCTTTAATATAAGATTTCAGATCTTCGATATCGCCGCCAACTGTGCCGTTCAGGCCTTGTTCGCTTATGAGTATACGACCTCGCAGATCTAAGCCGTCGGTTAAACTTTTCTGCCATAGCATCACTGCCTGTGGATCTTTTACAGGCGTGAATTTATAATAGAGCAGAATTTTTTGCATCGCTTAAGTATACCATTTCACCCCTGTTAATAAAAGCGTGCTATATTATGGTTATGGTACCGATTCGCAGATTTGACAGTGCATTCATCATATTCGCCAAGAGGCATTATCAATGGATTGCTCGCGCAAGTTTGTTCGTCATTTTCTTTTACTTTGGCTTTCTAAAACTGGTAGGCTTAAGTCCGGCTGATGATTTAGCACTCGGGTTTGCCGCTCATATGGGTATGGGCGCATATGCCATGGAGCTATTCTATGCCCTAGCCGTCATAGAATGTGTCATTGGCGTATTGATGCTATTTCCTAAACTTACCCGAGCTGCAATCGGCATAATGCTCCTGCACATGATACTCGTATGTTCACCGCTTGTGCTGTATGCAGAAGCCGTTTGGATACGCCCACTTGTACCTAATCTCGAGGGGCAATACATCATAAAGAACGCCGCGCTTGTAGCGCTTGCGCTCGGACTCGTAGCAGCCACCAGGCCGTTGACGAAAAAGTAACGCCACCCTATACTTATCTCTACTATGAATCGTCCTGATTCCTCTACTCGCTAATGTTCGGACGATCCGAACCGCTCGCGACACCTACACTACAGTAATCAAAGGGGCATTATGCAAAAACAAATCCTACGCCTATTTTGGCGTTATACGCGTAGCCATTGGCTTGAACGCAATTTAGCGATCGTCATACCAATATTCGCAGTAACCGTAAACGTAATCGCGGCGCCATACGTACTATCGCTATTTATAGACAAGCTTCAAGCAGGAGGTATTACTCTCGATAATAGCTGGGGGTTGATCGCTATATATGGAGCGTTGATTTTTGGCGGAGAGGTAATCTTATGGCGACTGGCACTTTACTTTGCTTGGACATTCCAAGTTAAGGGGCAGCGCGATCTATACGTGGCGGTATTCGACAAACTTTCCCGGCAAGATATGATGTTCCACGCCAACAGATTTGGCGGTTCGTTGGTTAGCCAGAGCACGAAGTTAGTTGGGTCATTTGAACGATTCTGGGACATCATCATTTGGAGTATAGTTCCTATGCTCACAACCGTAATCGGAAGTGTAATTACCCTAAGCGTGCTTGGACTCTGGCAATACGGTTTATTTCTGATAGGATATTTCATCACGTTCACTATCATCGTTATATTCAGTTCACGTTTTTTGACTACACGAAATCGGGAGGAGGCTAAAGCAAGTAACCAATCGAATGGTTATTTAGCTGATATGGTCACGAATATTTCAACCGTAAAGGCATTCGGCAAGGAAGACGAAGAGCATATAAGTGCAACTTCGTACGCTGAGAAGTGGGCCGGAAAATCACACCGACTTAAATGGGGTGTTATTGGTGTCACGACTGCCTTTAGTACAATGTACGCCTTGGCGGCAGTTGCTGCGTTCATATTTGCTGTTTTAGCAGCCCAGTATGGCATTGCATCAGCAGGGCTTGTGTATTTAGTCTTCGTGTATGCGCTGAATGTGAACCGGCAAGTATGGGAGCTTAATAGTATTACTCGTTCTTACACTCGAGTTCTTGGAGACGCGGATGAAATGACAAAAATCCTAGGTCAAGATGCTGATGTCATTGATCAATCGAACAATGCACTTGCTGCGAATGAAGGTACGATTGTTTTCAAAGATGTCGACTTTACTCATGACAATGGTGACGGCGAGACCGTGTTCGAAAAATTGAATCTTCAGATCCCTGCCGGCCAGCGCATTGGGATCGTGGGTCACAGTGGCTCCGGTAAAACAACCCTTACGCGTGTGTTGCTCAGGTTTTCAGATGTTGATGGCGGCACTATTAGTATTGATAACCAAATCATTAGCGCAGTTACGCAAAAGAGTCTTCATGAATCGATTGCGTATGTCTCGCAGGAACCTATGCTATTTCATCGAAGCCTCAGTGAGAATATTGCCTATGGCAAGCCAGAAGCAACAGCCGACGAGATTCGACGCGCAGCGGAACTAGCACATGCAACAGATTTCATCGATAGCCTAAAAGACGGCTTCGAAACACTTGTAGGCGAACGTGGAGTGAAACTTTCTGGTGGGCAGCGCCAGCGTATTGCGATCGCCCGGGCGATCTTGAAAGACGCTCCGATACTTGTGCTCGATGAAGCCACTAGTGCTCTTGACTCCGAAAGCGAGAAGATGATCCAAGCCAGCCTTGACGACTTAATGAAGGGGCGGACATCAATCGTCATCGCGCACCGGCTCTCAACGATTGCCAAGCTCGATCGCATTATAGTGCTAGATAACGGAAAGATTGTTGAAGATGGCACGCATGATGTATTGTTGGCAAACAAAAGCATCTATGCGAAACTTTGGTCTCACCAAAGTGGCGGATTTATCGAAGAGTAAAATAACTCCCCTGCATGGGGAGTTATTTTTATGCGTATAGCTGACTAGTCGGCTTTTGCAGCATCAACGTTTGACTGCTTTGGCTCATCTTGTCCTTTGCCACCTGGCATGTCTTCAGGAGCCTGCGAACCTTGATCGGTATCCTCGCCGTTTTCTGATTCGACTTCAGATTCGTCAGTCGCGTCACCAGCTGCTGCTTCGTTTGCAGCCTGTAATGCGGCAGGTTCCCAAACGCTGGCGACCATAAGATCAGTGATGTGAGTCTTTTCCTCCTCTTCCTCATCACCATGTCCGCTCGCGTGTTCAACGAATTCAACTCCGTCCGCTAGCTTTGCATCACCAAGTGTAACTTTCTCACCAGCTTCTTTTAACTCAACTGTCGAGATTTCGATTGCCTCAGGAAGATCCATCGGCAGCGCTTTGACTTCGATCTTGTCGAGTGCCTGAAGAATGATCAATCCGTTCTTTTCTGCCTCAGACTCGCCCTCACCTATAAGATGAATTGGAACCTCAGCGATAACAGGCTCATTTGCTTTAACCGCATGGAATGACACGTGACGAACAGATCCCTTCACTGGGTCGCGGTCAACGTCTTTGATCATAGCGATTTTTTTCTTAGTACCGATCGTTAAGTGTACTGGTGTGTAGGTACCCGCTTGACGATACAATTTTGTGAAAACACCGTCTTCAACCTGTACGCTGATTGGCTCAATACCTGGACCATACACGACTGCAGGAACAAGTCCGTCCTTACGTAGCTTCGCGACTTTTTTACCGTGGACTTCGCGTTCGTCCAATTTCAATGAAAGTTTGTCTCCCATCTCTCTTCCTTTCTTGGAATACCTTTACGGAGTTAATTATTTATTTCATTATAACACTTTAGATCGCCTGTGAAAACCCCATGCTACAATGAACAGTAATGGAAGCACTGCTGCACTTCATCACTGACTTTGGCTGGCTGGCGGTCGTTTTAGTAATTTTCGCCGAATCAGGACTCATGGTAGGATTCTTTCTACCTGGCGACAGCTTGTTATTTGTAGCGGGAACGTTAGTACAACGAGGCATATTCGATGTCAATATCGCCGCGTTCATAGTGTGCCTATTTATTGCTGCAGTGTTAGGTAATAGTACCGGCTACCTTCTGGGAAGAAAATTTGGTCGAAAACTATTCAACGAATCTAGCAGTCGATTCTTCCGACAAGAGTATCTGCTTGAAGCAGAATCATTCTACGCAAAGCATGGCGCAAAAACAGTTGTACTTGCCATGTTTATTCCAATCGTACGAGCATTCGCCCCAGTCGTAGCAGGAATCGCACAGATGCCGTACCAGAAGTTCGTGGCCTTCAATTTACTTGGGGCCGCTATATGGACAACTAGTTTCACATTGATCGGCTATATAGCTGGTGATGTGATTCAGCGACTTGGTATCAATATCGAGATCGCTGCGCTTATTATTATTTTCTTGTCGCTACTGCCTGGAATCATTCATGTTTTGCAACAGCCAGAGCAACGAGCAAAACTTCGCTCACGAGCTGATCGCGCATTTCGACGATACAAAAAGTAGTTTACTTGTTTTTTAGTAACGGTTTAAGGTATTGACCCGTATAGGACGTCGTTTGCTTTGTGATATCTTCCGGAGTACCCTCGGCGACTACTTGGCCTCCGCCCGATCCGCCCTCAGGCCCCATGTCAATTACCCAGTCGGCGGTTTTGATAACGTCGAGATTGTGTTCGATAATCACCATACTGTTGCCACCTTCGACCAATTGATTCAAGATACCGAGCAGTCGTTTGACATCGGCGGAGTGCAGACCAGTTGTGGGCTCATCAAGGATATAAAGTGTCTTACCGGTTGAGCGTCGAGATAGTTCCGATGCCAGTTTGATACGCTGTGCTTCACCACCACTGAATGTCGTGGCCGGCTGACCCAGCTTAATATATCCAAGCCCCACATCAACAAGCGTGTCGAGCTTCCGCGAGATAGAGGGAATATTCTTAAAGAACGTGGCGGCTTGTTCAACAGTCATATCAAGTACATCGCTAATGGTGCTATCTTTATATTTTATTTCGAGTGCTTCTCGGTTATACCTTTTACCGCCACATTCATCGCAGGTTACGTATACATCCGGCAAGAAGTGCATTTCGATTTTAATAACACCATCACCCTGACAGTTTTCGCATCGTCCGCCTTTGACATTAAAACTGAAGCGTCCGGCTTTATAACCGCGAATATTTGCTTCGGGTGTACTCGCAAATAATTCACGAATAGGTGTGAATACTCCCGTGTATGTAGCAGGGTTAGAGCGTGGCGTGCGGCCGATAGCCGACTGGTCAATGATTATGGCCTTATCAAGCTGGTCAATACCTTCGATGTTTTCGTGTTTTCCAGGAACTGTCTGAGCTCGGTGTAGCCTGGCAGAAAGTTCCTTTGCCAGTATGTCATTTACCATAGTAGATTTACCGCTTCCCGATACGCCACTCACAACAGTCATAACTCCAAGTGGGAATTCAACATCAATATCACGCAGGTTATTTTCTGCAGCTCCGCGAATAACGAGCTTACGATCTTTTTCTACAATGCGTCGTTTTTTCGGTACACCTATCGACTCACGTCCGCTTAGATACTTACCAGTGATACTGTCCTTATGCTTTGCCACTTCATCTGGCGTTCCGTGAGCAATTATATCTCCGCCATGAATTCCTGCATGGGGGCCAATGTCAAGTAGGTAGTCTGCATGGCGAATCGTATCTTCATCATGCTCAACAACTAACACAGTATTACCAAGATCACGGAGTCGCTTAAGTGTCTCGATCAATTTATCATTATCTCGCTGGTGCAATCCGATACTCGGCTCGTCGAGTACATATAGCACACCTTGCAAGCCGGAGCCGATCTGCGTTGCGAGCCGGATACGCTGCGCTTCACCGCCCGAAAGTGTGTTGGCTGCACGTGAAAGCTCAAGATATGTCAGGCCGACGTTACTCATAAATCCAAGCCGGGCTTTGATTTCTTTCATGATCTGCGCAGCGATGAACTGCTCTTGGTCGGTAAGTTTAATTGTACTGAACAACTCAAGTGCCTCATCGACACCTAGGTTACAGATGTCCATGATGTTTAAATCATGAATTGTTACAGCCAGGACGACAGGCTTCAGACGCGAGCCGTTACACGCATGACATTTACGCTCACGCATGAATCGCTCAATATCCTTACGCATGAACTCACTGTCAGTTTCTTTGTGTCTGCGTTCCAGGTTTGGAATAACACCTTCGTATGTTGAATCATAACTTCGACCATTTCCTAGCTGCACGGTATACTTTTGATTTCCTGTTCCATAGAGTACTTTCTGTAAGTCATCTTCAGACAATTGACCGACGGGCGTTTGAATACTGAATCCGTGAGCTTCAGCTACAACCGAAAGTTTCTTCATGTACCATGCATCGGAATTGACACGATTATAGGGGCGAATAGCGCCCTCAGAAATAGTCAGCTTCGGATTGAACACCAAATCTGGGTCAACTTCGAGTCGCGACCCTAAACCTGTACATACGGGACATGCACCTTGCGGCGCATTGAAACTAAATAGCCGCGGCTCGAGCTCGGGTATATCTTCGTTCGGGTGATCAACGCAGGCGTAGCGTTGACTGAAGACAGCGGTGCTTTTTTGATCCACATCGTGAATCTCAACCACGCCAGTGGCAATATCAAGTGCCTGCTCAACCGACTGCGAAACCCGGCTCAACTGTGAGCTACCCATAACGATACGGTCCACAACAATCTCAATGTCGTGTTTGTATTTTTTATCAAGCACAGGGAATTCATCAAGTGAATATATCACTCCATCCACCTGAGCACGGGCGAATCCAAGACGCCGATATTGCTCAGGGACATGTGCGAATTCGCCTTTTTTATCTTTCACTATTGGCGCTAAGATCATCAACTTCGCACCTTCATCAAACTTCATGATTTCGTCGATAATTGCTTGTGGGGTTCTCCGTGAAACTTCTTTTCCGCAGACTGGGCAGTGTGGTACCCCAATACGTGCAAACAGAAGTCGCATATAGTCATAGATTTCTGTTACCGTAGCAACTGTTGACCTAGGGTTGCGGCTTGTCGATTTTTGGTCAATTGATATGGCTGGGCTTAGTCCGTCAATCTGATCGACATCCGGCTTTTCCATAAGGCCTAAGAATTGCCTAGCGTAGCTCGATAGGCTCTCGACGTACCGTCGCTGTCCCTCCGCATAAATTGTATCGAACGCGAGGCTTGATTTGCCCGAACCACTCAGCCCTGTAATAACGACAAGCTTGTCACGTGGTATATCCACGCTGATATTTTTTAGATTGTGCTCCCGTGCTCCGACTACCCGAATAACATCTGACATAACAGCTAATTATAGCATTTTTTTGTATCAGCTGCCCAGACCGTACCCCTAATTATGGCTATGCTTGCATTCGGATTATTAGGTCGCTATATTTAGCTGAACTTTAATAGCAGTACAAGGAGTAAGCATATGCGTCAAGGAGTAATTATCGCTAGCCTGATTGGCTCGTTCCTAGTCTTCGCGCTGACGATAGATTTATTCGATACCTTGTTTATGTTCGTCCTATTTGGCATCATCCCGGGCCGCGTGGAGCCACTCAGTGCGAATCAAATGCTCCTCATCTATGCAGTTGCTAGTTTGGGAACTATTGCGTATGCACTTCGTGGACGAATTACACTGCTAGTTCGGCTGCTGGCGCCAGTAGCTAGGCAGCATTCCCGCGCATCTTAGATATCATCGGGTACGGGCATGATCGCTTCGGCCCATAATTGCAGCTCTTCAAGGGTAAAGCGTTGATCATCATTCACAGTAACGGCTAACCTCTGCAGTGACTTCAAGAAACCTGGTAGCTGACTGTTCAACCTGCTAGCACGCCACGCCTCCCAGATAGTAACTTCATCTTCACTCAGTGAGTTAGAATAATTTCTGGCTTTGTATCGTAACAACAGATCAGCAAGTCGAGGATCTTCGAACTGCGGATGGAAATCGGCGAGTTCCCGTGTATCGGCATTTCGAACTGATTCGATACGAATTTTATCTCGACCATCAATAAATCCATCATATAGCTGCGCTTCGGCGTCGTCGCTTTTTGCGAATGGTGGCCGCTGCTCAATTGCACTCCTAACTCGTTCTGCGAAGTCAGGGTGTTTAAGCAATATGTTCTTATTTGTTTCACAGATAGCAATATCAAGGCCAATCTTCTTCCAACCATCCGATTGCTCTAGTACGCCAATCGGTGCGACTGCCGGGCAACGGTTGTACTGCAATGTCTTAACCGGTATTGGTACAAAGCTTTCATCTTTCCGCTCATCCCAGCTGGCGAATAACCGTTTACTCAGCTCTGCGTCGCTTAAGCTCACGAATGGCGTGGGATCGATGCGTAAGTCGTATACAGCTACATTGCCATTAGGTGCGCTAGTGAGCGGAAATGCCACAGAGGTCTTTTCGAACTTCATGTCGTATCGACCGTTCGTGTACACGAAAGGCTGCTTGTGCTCTAAATTCACGAGTTTTTGTACAGATTTTTTATCTCGTATGGAGAGCAGATAGTTAAAAAGTTTAGGCTGCTTTTCTTTAAGAAGCTTTGCTACGTCTATTAATGCCTCTACATCGCTTAATGCATCGTGTGCTTTTGAATGGATGATTCCATTCGATTTAGTTATTAGCTCTAATCGGTTGGTTGGTCGGCCTTCATCATCGACTGGCCACTCAATTCCCTCTGGTCGTAGTGCGCGAGTCATTCGCACCACATCTAGCATATCCCAGCGTGAGCAGCCATCTTTCCAGCACCATTCGTACGGATCACGGAAGGTTCGCCAAAATAAGTGCCGTATAAATTCATCATCAAAGCGCACATTATTAAATCCGACGGTTATCGTATCTGCAACGAAGATATCATTTAGTAAAAGTTCAGCAAATTCCGCCTCAGTCAGACCATCTGCCTGCGTACTTTGCGGTGTAATACCCGTTACCAGAACGGCTTCGGGGCTTGGTAACGTGTCATCGTTCAGTTTGACCATTATATTGTACGGCTCCCCAACTGGATTCAAGTCCATATCCGTTCTAATACCAGCGAACTGCATTATACGGTCACTTCGTGCTGAAAGCCCACTTGTTTCTAAGTCGTAAAAAAAGAAAGTTTGCGCCATTCCTCTAAGCATACCAAAAAGCATCCGCGAACAGATGTCGTGAAATTTCATTATAAGTGCACACGTCAGAACAAAATGAAATACGCCCCCGAAGAGGCGTAGGTTGAAACATACAGATAGCCTTTGTGTGTGGGGGCGAACGACGAAATGTCGCCGCCCCCACACGAAAGTAGAGTGAAGTGTGCGTTATAGCATTGCGCTCCGGCTTGTCCAGCCAGTTTGATGAGCTTAACGCGGATGAAGCGGGTGCGACAGCACGGATTCCTAATCCGGCAAGTGAGAGGCTATCAGGCCTAGAAGGTAGGTTGTGCGCCCCTTGCGGGCTTCCGTACGTTTAGCCGTACGTCACGCGCGATTCCTTCGACTCAAATAGAGACGCACCAGGTGGTCCCTAGGGACCGGTGGGGCTGGTGAGCCCCATGGTACTTCGACGCTCGCACATGGCGATCATCTCCTTTTCGCCCGAATTGCCGACATGCGCCGGCGGTCGGGCCGTGAGCTGGCGGTCAGGCCGAGGTGGCGGCCGGCGGGCCGGCGGCGACGACGCTGATGAGGGACGACATCGGGTTGATGTAGATGCTGGAGGCGGGGCTGAAGGTGGGGTCGTGCGTACGCATGTACTTCTCTCCTTCTTCATACCGTTCGAGCGAGTTCTCGTACGGATAACCCGTGATAACTATTTATCACGAAATATCCGTACAAGATGACTATCTGCATGTTAAGTTCCAACTGGGAAACAAGTTGCTTCAACCAGTGGTGAATGCATTATAGCAAATTTATGCGATATTGTCAATATCCTTTATGTTTACTTTTCAAGAAAGGTAAATTCGTTACGTCCGATTCGAATAATTGAATCGCCTTCTACTCCTTGCCGTTTGAGCTCATGTGCGATGCCCATTTTTTTCATGATGTCTCGCAAGCGGTTAACATTCTGGTAACCACCTTCAAAGTCGGTACGACGAGCAAATTTTTCAATTCGCTGACCCTTTACTTCAAAGCTGTTGTCATCGAGCTTCGTTACCGTCCACGCTTTCGATTGATCTTCGCTGCTAAGTGATATCCGTTCAACACCTTCATGATCATCGGATTCTGCTGCGAGGTCTGCTTCAACTTGGCGCGCCTCTACAACAGAACTCTTCAACACCCGTAAAAGCTCTTTCACTCCCAGGCCTGCACTTGATGAGATTGCCATAACTTTATCGTGACCAGCTGCCTGTTTAGCGGCAGCGAGCTGCATATCAACAATATCGGCATCGAGACCCTCGATCTTTGTGATAGCCACAACTTCTGGCCGTGTCGCAAGTTCTGGGCTATAGTCGGCAAGTTCTTTACGGATAGTCGCATAGTCTGCTGCG